>Ga0068859_100000033_pt1 | contig 172869 bp, 120 predicted proteins | sample KBSSwiS22_FD_66585 | JGI IMG/M metagenome (GOLD analysis project Ga0068859, IMG submission 66585) | Switchgrass rhizosphere microbial communities from Kellogg Biological Station, Michigan, USA - KBS Switchgrass S2-2 | ecosystem: Host-associated > Plants > Roots > Rhizosphere > Soil ...
TCGACTCGCAAGCCCGGTGCGCGCGACCCCTTGGGGTTTTTCCGCACCCTGCTAGGTCCGGCGCGCCAGGTCCCGCATCGCCAGCACCCCGCCGGTCGCGTAGAGCGTGCCGCCGATCAGGAAGGGAGACCAGCCGATCGCGCTGATCGGCGTACCCGCCTTGCTCCCCGCCTCGAACATCACTCCCAGCAGCGCGGCGTAGAGCGTCACGAACATCACGTTCACGATCGTGTAGGGGAACCAGAGGTCGGACAGCGGATACGGCAGGCCGGCGGCCGGGCGTGCGCGGCGGCGCTCGTCGGCCATGGCCAGCAGCCCGTTGCGGTCCGATTTCGAGAAGAAGGCCAGGCAGACGAGGGCCGCCACCAGCGGCGCGGTGAAGAGGGCCGACTCCGCGCGCAGCAGCGGTCCGCGAGTGACGACCAGGAACCATTCCGGCAGGTAGACCGTCAGGAAGAGCAGGACCGCGCCCGGCGCGCTGTAGCGGTCGTAGCGCGGGTCGGGCTTCGGGGCCTCCAGCTCGCCGCGCAGCCGCGGGAAGACGTGGTAGGCGACCAGCAGCGCGAACGAGAACGAGAGCGTCTTGTCGGGGACGCTGGTGACCGCGTCGGCCAGCACCAGCTTCAGCCAGGAGCCGCTGGGCACGAGAAAGCCGGTGCTCACGAACCACCGGGTGAAGCGGTCGACGATGTGCCCGCTGGAGAGCTGCCGCATCACGGCGTCAGAGATGCGCCCCTCGAACCGCAGGCGGATCGGCACCGCCACCAGCGAGGAGACCAGGCCGCCGGCGATGCCGAACGCCAGCATCCGCAGGTAGAGGTGGATCTCCCGGAAGCCGGTCCGGAAGACCGGCCAGAAGGCGCGCGCCAGGTAGCCCCAGAAGAGGCCTCCGACGATGTTCACCGGCGCGAAGTCGAGCCAGGCGAGGCGGCCGGCCCCGGCAAAGACCACCAGGTTCGTGACCACGCCGACGGCGGCGGCCCACCAGGGGCCCAGCACAACCGCGGCCAGAGCGGTCCCGATCATGTCCAGGAAGAAGAATGCGTCGAGCTTCATCACCGCGAAGACGCCGGCCAGGTTCAGGAACACCGAGACCGCCAGCACGCCGAAGATCTCGGCCCCGGAGAACTCGAACGCCCGCGCTGCCCGGGCCAGCAGGTCCGGCAGGGGAGGCCCGACGCCGCTCCGCGTGGCCGCGCTCATGGCAGGAGGGCGCGTGCCCGCCGCAGGTCCTCCAGCGAGACGTGGGCGGCCAGCCAGGCGACGTCCTCGGCCGCGCCGTCGACGGAGCGCAGGTGCTCCCAGGTCCAGGCCGGAGGTGCCACCAGCCAGAGCGCCATCAGAAAGACGAGCCGCATGCCGCTCCGGAAGGAATATCACGAACGGCATGCAACATACCCGGGCGGAGGACTTCCGCATGAGCAAGCGCACCCTCGTCGCCCTCCTCGGTCTGCTTCCCGCCGCGGCTCTGACGGCCCAGAACGCTCCGCCGCCCGGCGCTCCGTCCCATGTGATGGCGCACGCCAAGGAGCTGAAATGGGGAGATCCCCCGCCGATGATGCCCCCGGGCATGCGGAGCGTGTTGATCTCCGGGGACCCGAGCAAGGAAGGTCCCTACGTGATCCGCGCCAAGATGCCGGCCGGCTACAGGATCCCGGCGCACTGGCATCCGACCGACGAGAACGTCACGGTGGTCTCCGGCACCGTGGGGATGGGCCTCGGGGACACGCTCGACCCCGCCAAGGGGCATTCGCTTTCGGCCGGGGACTTCATGCTGGTCCCCGCGCAGGCGCATCACTTCCTCTGGTCCAAGACCCCCTCGATCATCCAGGTGCACGGCATGGGCCCCTTCGCCATGACCTACGTGAACCCGTCGGACGACCCGAGGAACGCCGCCAAGCCGAAATAGCTTGACCGACGGACGGCGTGAGGCGCACCGGATTGGTTACGATCCCTCCGTGGCGTCCGAGTCCCTGACGATCGCCCCGCACGTCGACCTGCCCATCCTGTCGGTTCGCTGGGAAGGGCTGGTGGTGACCGTCGACGCCAACACGCTGAACACGCTGCTGCGGCGCGTGCTGCGACGGGTGGAGGGGATCGACGAGGTGCTGGTGGAGCCGGAGAGCGGGCGTCTGGGCGTCGCCATCCGGGTCAAGAAGAGCGGCTTCACGTTCACGGTGCGCACCCACCTGAGCGCGCTGCGGGTGAAGGACGGCTACCTCGGGTTCCACGTGGCCGACGCCTCGCTGCTGGGCCTGCCTCTGCCACGCATGGTCTTCGAGAAGCTGGCCGAGAAGGGGCTGCCGGGCCGCGCGGTCTACTTCCACGAGGACCGCATCTTCGTCATCAACCTGAACTCGATGCTGCCGCCGGAGCTGACCGTGGACGTCGAGGACGTCGTCTGCGAGAACGGCGAGGTGCGGCTGGTCTTCGGACCCAGCCGCTACCGTCTGGACAAGTTGATCGAGGAGCTCGGCAAAGACCCCTTCAGCGAGGATTGAGGCGCCCCGCCCCTATTCGATCCAGATCTTGACGTGGGTGTCCCTGTCCCGGACATCGACCAGGTCGCCGACCTCGGCGGTCTTCAGCTCGGCCAGGATGGAGTCCACGTCCAGGTCCCGGTCGCGGTTGGTGAGGGTCTGGATGAGGTGGAGCGGCAGCCGCACCGTCACGTCCTGGTCGTCGTCCTTGCCGGTCACCAGCAGGGTCGAGCCGTCCTTCTTGAAGGTCCAGGTGCCGCCATCGCCATGCTCGCGGGTGACCTCGGTGCCGGCCGCCGCCTTGTCGAGGTCCGCCAGGACGCCGCGGATGTCCTCGCACTCGATGCTGTCCTTGATGTGAAGGTCCAGCTCCCGCTCCAGCTGCCCCAGCGAGGCGACCCGCGCCGCCCCGCGGATGAGGAAGAAGGGCACCTTCAGGTGCGAGCGGGTGTGCTGGACCCCGTTCCGCGTCTCCTGTACCTCCATCCGGACGTAGCGGGGGCAGTCCTTGCAGAACGGCACCCGCGCGAACGAATAGACCAGCAGGAAGACCAGGAAGGCGAAGACGCCGTTCACGATCGACCGTAGCTCTCGCATCGAAGCTCTCCAGACTGGAGTAACGAGAGGGGCCTCAAAAGGTTCCAAAGAGGGATTTCCAGGCTTTGCTACTCTTGCGGCGGGAAGAAGGTAACGATGCCCCATTTCATCCACGACACGTGTATCGGCTGCGGGGTCTGCGAGATCAAGTGCCCCACCCATACCATCACCGGCGGCAAGAACGAGAAGTTCGTGATCCACCAGGACCGCTGCATCGACTGCTCGGTCTGCGCCCGCTACTGCCCGGTCTCCTGCATCCAGGACCAGTTCGGCATCCTGGTCGAGAAGGTGCGGCCCAAGGACATCCCCAAGGCCGTGGTCGACCGCGATCTCTGCACCGCCTGCGAGTTCTGCATCGACATCTGCCCTTTCGACTGTATCCACTTGACAGAGGACCCTTTGGCGGCTTCCTCGCACTACAAGATCGCCGAGGTGGACGCGGCCCCCTGCGTCTCCTGCCGGCTCTGCGAGACGGTCTGCGACAAGGACGCCATCTACGTGCCCAACCCCATCACCCAGGCCAAGCTCTACCTCTCCGCCATCGTCGAGCACGGATAGCGGACGCCTGAGTGACGGAGGGATCCCTGGAACCTGACGAGCCGGAGCGCTCCGGCCAGGGCGGGCCTGCGGGGCGCCTCCTCGTCCAGTTCTTCGTCATCCCTCTCTTCATCGTCGCCATCGCGGTGACCGTCTTCTGGCTGTTCGGGAGGGTGGCCACCGAGGACAAGAGCCCGGTGCAGCTCCTTTCCGACGTCAAGACCGGCAGCCGGAACGCCCGCTGGCAGGCCGCCTTCGAGCTGACCCGGCGCCTGCCCCCGGCCAGCGACCCGGTCACCCGCGCCGCCTTCGCCGAGGAGGTGGTGCGCGTCTACCAGGGGGCCGAGCACGACGACCCCCGGGTGCGCCGCTACCTGGCGCTGTTGCTGGGCCGGCTGGGGGATCCCAAGGCGGTCCCGCTGCTGCAGGGCGCGCTGGAGGACAAGGACCCCGAGACCCGCCTCTACGCGCTCTGGGCGCTGGCGCTGATCGGTGACCGCGCCTCGGCGCCCAAGGTGCGCCCCTACCTGGAATCGGAGGACCCCGGCCTGCGCAAGACGGCGGCCTACGCCTCGGGGCGGTTCGGCGATGCCGAGGCGGCGCCGCTGCTGAAGAAGCTGCTGACCGACGAGGTCGTGGACGTCCGCTGGAACACGGCGCTGGCGCTGGCCCAGCTCGGCGACCCGGCCGGTCGCGAGATCCTGCGCGGCATGGTGGACCGTGCCCGCCTGGCGCAGGTGCCCGGCCTCAGCGGCGAGCAGCAGGACGAAGCCATCCTGAACGGTCTGAAGGGGCTGACGCTCCTGAAGGACCCGGAAGCGCCGGCGCTGGCCGAGAAGCTGCAAAAGAGCGATCCCTCGCTGAGGGTGCGTCGCGACGCCGCGGGCGCCGTGGCGGTCAAACCGTGACCGGTCAGCGGTTGAACGGGTACTCGTTGATCCAGTGGAAGCCGCGCGTCACCAGGAGCGACTTCGAGGTGTCCACTCTGCGCAGGCGCAGCCGGATCGGCGCGCCCTCGTAGGTTCCCTCGAGCGTCGCCATGCCCTCAGAGGGGAAGCCGTAGCTGAGCGTGGTGGCGCTCCCCGGCTGTCCCGGCCAGGGCTCGAGCGCCAGCGTCTTCCTGGCGGCGTCGTGATGATGTCTGAACCCCAGCCGGCTCGCGTCCGCGAGCGTGACGGAGAAGCCCCACTTGGAGATGGTGAGCCGCTTCCAGGCCGGCGGCACCACCGCCTGCTCGCCGCGCCGGAACTCCTCCACCTCGAAGGCTCCGGCCATGGGGATCTGCAGGGCGCCCTGGCCGACCTCCCGGGCCCTCTCCACCTCCTCGGAGAGCTGCGCGAAGCCGAGCGTCAGGATCAGCGCCCACTTGCACACGGTCATCACGCGCGCGAGGCGGGGCGGCACCCAAGGCGCCGCGGCTGGCGCGGGCCGGGTGGGCCGGTCGAAGAGGAGCAGGTCGCCGAGCCGGCGCAGGTCGGGCAGCAGCAGGTAGACGGCCATCGCCAGGAGATGCATCGAGTAGAGCTTGACCGGCACGTCGTAGCAGAGGTTCAGCATCACGACGTTGGCCATGACCGCGCTGCAGACCAGCGCCCCGAGCAGCGTCGTGCGCCGGAAGAGGAGCAGCCCGCCCCCCAGCACCTCGGCGGCGCCGCTGAAGATGGTGTACGGAGCGGAGGAGCCCATGAACGTCCAGAGGAGTCCCATCGGCGAGGATTCGCCGTACGGCTGCATCAGACGGCCAGGCGGCGGGGCCTGGAACTGGAGCACGAAGACCTTGCTGAGGCCGTAGCCCAGCATCGTCCAGGCCAGGTCCCAGCGCAGATAGACGCGCAGCGCTTCCCGGAGCCGGTCGTGCCGCGGACGCCGGTCGAGCGCCGTCCAGAGCGCGGCGATGAGGAGCGCGAGGACGGCGTAGCAGAGCACCTGGACGTAGTTGTAGGTGGTGTCGCCGCTGCCGTTGGTGAAGACGGTGATCGGCTTGTCGAGCCGCAGGACGACCCGGCCCACCCACACCGCCAGGCCCTGCCACAGGCCGTCGTAGGCCGTCGAGAGCGGCCCGGTCCCGGGCAGCAGCCCGATGGGGAACGGCACGCAGTAGAGGACCAGGTAGGAGAAGGCGAGCCGGAAGCCGAAGCGCCGCCACGGAGACCAGGCGACCGCTGTCTCCTCCCCGGGCGGCCATGCGGGCACGGCGCTCATCGGCGAACTCTACGTATGATGATCCGCGGCCGGATGCCCGTGAAGCCCGGCTTCTCCTTGACGCCCCACACCTTTTTTGAGACCGTCCAGTCTTTGCTTGGAGGGCCGATCAATGGCTGATGGAGCAGCGCAGGCAGTGCCGCAGGCGACAGCGCCGTCCGCGGGAAGCGGGACGACCCGGCGCGAGCACCTGTGGTGGCTGGCCGGCGCCTGGTTCGCGTTCGCGGGCGGGGCCGGCGCGCTCGGGCTGACGCTGGCACGCTTCCTGTTCCCTCGCGTCCTCTTCGAGCCGCCCCAGTCCTTCAAGGCGGGCTACCCCTCCGACTACGCTATCGGCGAGGTCGACGAGCGCTGGAAGGAGAAGTTCCAGATCTGGCTGGTGCGTGGCAGCGAGTCGATGTACGCGCTGATCACCATCTGCACCCACCTCGGCTGCATCCCCAACTGGCTGCCGGCGCAGAACAAGTTCAAGTGCCCTTGCCACGGCTCCGGCTACTACCGCAGCGGCATCAACTTCGAGGGGCCGACGCCGCGTCCCCTGGAGCGCGCCTCCATCGCCATCTCCCCCGACGACGGCCAGATCTTCATCGACAAGACCAGGAAGTTCCTCTACGAGAAGGGGCAATGGTCCGACCCGGCTTCGATGATCAAGGTGTGAGGAGTAGCCGTTGAGCCTTTATAAAAACTGGCGGCGCGTCCAGAAGGCCGTCGTCGAGACCCAGATCTGGCGCTCCATCTTCCGGGTCGGCATCCCCAACACGAACCGCAAGCGCGTGCTGGCGATGCTGGGGAACGTGGTGCTGCACCTCCACCCGGTGAAGACCAGGAAGTCGGGCGTGAAGATGCGCTACACCTGGTGCGCCGGCGGCCTCACGTTCTTCCTCTTCCTGGTGCTGACCTTCACCGGCCTCCTGCTGATGTTCTATTACCGGCCGACGGTCGAGTACGCCTACGGCGACATCATCGACATGCGCGAGCAGGTGCCCTTCGGCGTCATGCGCGAGATGCACCGCTGGGGCGCGCACGCCATGGTCATCTCGGTCTGGATCCACATGTTCCGCGTCTTCATGACCGGCTCCTACAAGCCGCCGCGGGAGTTCAACTGGAACATCGGCGTCATCCTGCTGGTGCTGACGCTCCTGCTTTCGTTCACCGGATACCTGCTCCCCTGGGACCAGATCGCGATCTGGGCCATCACCGTCGGCTCCAACATGGCCCGGGCCACGCCGCTGGCCGGCTATGAAGGGCCGTTCGCCGCGCAGATCCAGGTCCAGGGCGTGCAACTGGTCACCGTCGGCAGCGACGCCCGCTTCGGCCTGCTGGGCGGCCGCATCGTGGGCGCCAACGCGCTGCTGCGCTTCTACGTCTTCCACTGCGTCGCCTTCCCTCTGGTCGCGGCCTTCCTGATGGCCGTCCACTTCTGGCGCGTCCGCAAGGACGGCGGAATTTCGGGACCGCTATGAAGGCCTCGCCTATCGGCTCGGCAAGATGCGCATCGCCTGCGGCGAGCGTTAAGAGCGTTGTGCCATGGAACTAGTCGACGCCTTCAAGGCGGTCGTCAACTGGCTGTCGTCGCCGTCGATCCTGGTGACCGCGACGATCGTCGGGCTGGTGGCCGCGCTCTTCTGGAAGCCGCTCTGGAGCAAGCGGGGCGGCGTCGCGCTGGCCATCATCTCCGGCGGCCTGCTGCTCTTCAGCTACACCGACTCGAACTTCCGGGCCATCGCCACGATTCCGGACAACGTCCCCATCCTCATCATGCTGGGCCTGGTCGGCTTCTTCCTCTGGTACTCGATGCACCAGGCCTACGAGAACGACAAGCGGATCGAGAAGGGGCTGCCGCCGATCGAGAAGGAAGACTCCGACAAGAAGGTCTTCTCCTGGCCCGACCTCGTCTACGTGGAGCTGGTCTGCCTGGTGATCTGCTCGGTCATCATGATCGTCTGGTCGGTCTACCTGAAGGCCCCGCTGGAAGAGCCGGCCAACCCCGGCGCCGCGCCGAACCCGGCCAAGGCGCCCTGGTACTTCCTGGGCCTGCAGGAGCTCCTCGTCTACTTCGACCCCTGGATGGCCGGCGTGGTGCTGCCGACGCTGATCATCGTCGGCCTGATGGCGATCCCCTACATCGACACCAACCCGCGCGGCAACGGCTACTACACGTTCAAGGAACGCAAGTTCGAGATCATCGCCTTCACGTTCGGCTTCGTGATCCTCTGGGTGGTGCTGATCGTGCTCGGCACGTTCCTGCGGGGGCCGAACTGGAACTTCTTCGGGCCCTACGAGTACTGGGACGTGAACAAGCTGGAGCCGTTGAACAACATCAACGTCTCCGAGATCTTCTGGGTGAAGCTCTTCCATCGACCTTTGCCGATGAACTGGCTGATACGCGAGCTGCCGGGCTTCGGCTTCCTGGCCTTCTACATGGGGGTCCTGCCGCTCCTCCTGGGCAAGACCGTCTTTCGACGCTTCTACGAGAAGATGGGCCCGCTCCGCTACTTCGTGGGGGCGAACCTCTTCCTCATCATGATGCTGGTGCCGGTCAAGATGTACCTCCGGTGGGCCTTCAACCTGAAGTACATCCTCTACCTGCAAGAATTCTCGTTTAACGTCTGACGAGGTCGTAAACGTGGCCAAGGCTCCGCCGCCCGAACCGATCGACCACCATTACGACATCCCGCGGCTGACGAAGGTCTTCGCGATCTCGTCGCTGGCGATCATGCTGGCCACCGGCCTGATGATCTACGAGGACCATCAGGGGGTCGTGCGGCTCTGGAACATCGTCACCTTCAAGGAGCCCTTCAACTGGCGGCACTGGCAGAAGGAGTTCCGCCGCAACGAGCGCGAGCGGACCATCCAGCTCCAGCAGCAGGCGGCCGAGAAGATCGACCCGGTGGCCGAGCAGAAGCTCTTCGACCAGAAGCGCGAGGGGACGAAATACCTCCGCCAGCACCGCGCCAACCTGAGGAAGGCCGAGGCCGCGGCCCGCCGGGCCGAAGGGCGCTGGTACGACGCCGACCAGATCTTCCGCTTCGCCAAGGCGGCGATGGACACCGCCCGCTACCAGTACGAGACCGTGCGTGAGCACGAGCCCGAGGCCAGCGCGACCAGGAAGAAGCACGAGCGCTTCCTGGAGCTCGAGGAAGACTTCCACCGCAAGCAGACGACCGAGCAGGCCGCCAAGAAGGAGTGGGACCAGGCGCTGGCGCAGGTCGCCGCGCTGGAGAAGTCGCGCAAGGAAGCCGAGGACGCGCTCAAGAAGATCCACGAGGACTACGACCGCTACCTCGCCAAGCGCAAGACGCTCCGCAACGACACCTGGTTCGCGGTGCGCAACGCCCCGTTCGCCGACATGCTGGCGCCCAACCTCAAGATCGAGCAGGTGCAGCTGGACGGCCTCCAGAACGAGATGAACTTCCTGAAGTCGCAGCGTGTGGACCGGTGCATGAGCTGCCACATCGCCGCCGACAAGCGCGGCTTCGAGGACAAGGAGAAGTACCCCTCGGTCCTGCGCACCCATCCGCGGCTCGACCTCTTCGTCGACTCCAACTCGCCGCATCCGTACGCCAGCTTCGGCTGCACCTCCTGCCACGGCGGCAAGGACCGCGCGACCGACTTCATGCGCGCCGGACACATGCCGAACGACTACCGCGAGTTCGAGGAGCTGCAGCACGGCAACGACCCCGACGTCGCCTGGGAGACCGAAGCCGGCCAGTGGACGAAGAAGTACGGCTGGGCGGTCGACAAGTTCCTCGAGACGCCGATGTACCCGATGAAGGCGGTCGAGGCCGGCTGCTTCCGCTGCCACAAGAGCGAGGTCAACCACCCCAAGGCGAAGTCGCTCGACCAGGGGCGCAAGCTGATCGAGAACCTCGGCTGCTGGGGCTGCCACAAGATGAAGGGCTACGAGGACCTGCCCAAGGTCGGCCCGGCGCTCGACCGCATCGCCGGCAAGACCAGCCCGGAGTGGGTGGCCCGCTGGCTCAGCGATCCGCGCGCCTTCCGCGGCAACACCAAGATGCCGCGCTTCTTCTACCTGGACAACTTCGGCACCAAGGAAGACCGCGAGCTGACCGACACCATGATCGCCGGCGTGGTGACCTACCTTTTCGACAAGTCGAAGACGGGGGCGATCGCGGTGAGGACGTCGAACATCCAGGCCGGAGCCGCCAGCGCCACCGGCGGGATGGCGCAAACCGGCGAGACGAACCTGCAGGCGGCGGCCGCCAGCAATGTGCCGGCGCTGGCCGCGGGTATGCCGAATGTGCGGCTCGGCTCCGGGGACGCGGCCCGCGGCAAGGCGCTCTTCGAGTCGGTCGGCTGCCAGGGCTGCCACGTCTCCGACCCCGAGGCGCGCCGCGACGTGATGACCGGCTGGCGGCAGCACGGCCCGAACCTCATCGGCCTCTCCGACAAGACCACGCCCGAGTGGCTGGCGCTCTGGCTGAAGAACCCCAAGGCCTGGAACCCGGAAACGCGCATGCCGAACCTGCGCCTCTCCGACGGCGAGATCGCCGACCTGGTCGCCTTCCTGATGACCAAGCCGGCTTCGCGACCCTTCCGCGCGCTGAACGTGCCGACCCCGAACCCGGAGAAGCGCGACCGGATCATCCAGGACTACATGGAGCTGACGAAGTCGGTGGCCGACGCCAAGGCGGACATCGCCAGGATGTCGGCGCACGACAAGGACCTCTACGTCGGCGAGAAGATCATCGGCCACTACGGCTGCTTCGCCTGCCACAGCATCCCCGGCTTCGAGAACGCCAAGCAGATCGGCGTGGAGCTCTCCGACTGGGGCAACAAGCAGGTGCACCTCCTCGACTTCGGATTCGTCCACCTGCCGCACACGCGCGCCGACTGGCTAGAGCAGAAGGTCCGCTCGCCGCGCAGCTTCGACCGCGACAAGGTGAAGACCTTCCAGGAGAAGCTGAAGATGCCGCAGTTCTCGCTCTCCGAGGACGAGGTGCGCGGCGTCCAGACGACGGTCCTGGGCTACCTGCGCGACGACATGGCCGACAGCCTGCGGGTGCGGCCGACCGGCGAGAAGGCGTCCATCGAGCACGGGCGCCGCATCGCCAAGGAATACAACTGCCAGGGCTGCCACGTCCTCGAGGACAAGGGCGGCCAGATCCGCGAGACGCTCACCGACGTCGCGCTGGCGCCGCCGAACATCCGCGGCGAAGGCGCCAAGGTCCAGAGCGACTGGCTGTTCGCGTTCGTCAAGGCGCCCAAGACCGGGGAGATCCGCCCCTGGCTGAAGGTGCGGATGCCGACCTTCGAGTTCAGCGTGGACCAGCTCAACGCCCTGACCGCCTACTTCGCCGCGCTGGAGAAGGCCAAGTACCCGTTCGAGGCCAAGGTGGACGTCCTGGAGGCGCGCTCGCGCGCCGCCGGGGAACGCACGTTCGAGGCGTTGAAGTGCGCCAGCTGCCATCCGACCTCGCAGCAGGCCGCGCAGGACATGCTGGCCGGCGGCAAGACGCCGGCCGACCTGGCCCCGATGCTCTCGGCGGCGCACACCCGGCTGCGCTACGACTGGATCGCCGACTGGATCAAGCGTCCCGAGGAGTGGATGCCGGGCACCCGGATGCCGACGAACTTCCCGAAGCTGGACGAGAAGACGAACGCGCGCGTATCGCCCCTGGCCGCGGCCCTCGACACCGAGGGCTTCGCCGGCTTCAAGGCGCAGCTCGTGGCCATCTGGGGCAGCGAGGAAGAGGCCAAGAAGTTCATCGGCGACCCGGACCGCGTGACCAAGGCCCTGCGCGACCACATCTGGAGCCTCGGTGGCGGAGCGACCGATCAGGGCGCCGAGGGAGCCGTCCCTCCCGGCCATCTCCGCCGCGCCGCTGGCCCGCGTCCGAACGCCTCGCAGAAGATCGCCTCGAGGTGAGGAGACGGGCCCTCGGCCCCGCCGGCCTCCTGCTGCTGGCGGCCTGCGGCAAGGGCCCGGAGGAGTCGGGATCGGAGGCGCCCCGCGCGGCGCCGCCGGCCGCTCCCGCGGCGACGGCCGTCCCGCCGGAGTACCGCGTCACCGGGAAGCCCGCCGACGGCGGCTCGATCCGCGGCATCGTCACGCTGACCGGCCCGGTCCCCGAGCTCCAGGCGCGTCCGGTGACCAAGGACCACGAGGCCTGCGGCCACAAGGACCTCCCGAACCCATCGCTCGTCCTCAGTACGGACAAGGGCGTCGCCGACGCGGTGATCCGGCTCGAGGGGCTCGGCGGTGGCAAGCCCTTCCCGGAGGTGTCCGCGGTCCTGGACCAGAAGGGCTGCGTCTTCCGCCCGCACACGCAGGTGGTGCCGAAGGGGGCGACGCTGGCGATCCTGAACAGCGACGCGGTCGGCCACAACGTCCACGCCTACGACGGCAGCAACGAGACGATCTTCAACCTCGGCACGGCCTTGAAGGGTGTCCGCGTCGAGCAGAAGATGACCTATCCCGGGCTGCTGCGCCTGAAGTGCGACATCCACCCCTGGATGCTCGGCTGGATCTGGGTGGCCGAGACGCCCTACGTGGCCGTCAGCGACGCCGAGGGGCGCTACGTCCTCGGCGACGTGCCTCCCGGTACGTATCAGCTGGTCGCCTGGCACGAGCTTCTGGGCGAGAAGCGCGTCCCGGTGACGGTGGCGGCGAAGGGGGAGGCCGCGGTCGACCTCACGCTCTCGCTCGTGACCCCGTAGCCGCAGGCCAGCGGCGGTGGTCGACGTGGCGATGTCGCTCGCCGGCCGATTCCTATTAGTTGACAAAGTCAAACAAAATGCTGACGATGTCAACTATCGGAGGTGCGGCATGCCGACGGCGCAGGTCGAGGAGATCCGGCGGTTCAACCGTTTCTACACCCGGCGGATCGGCGTTCTGGAGGAAGGTTTCCTGCACACGCCCTTCTCCCTTCCCGAGGCGCGCGTCCTGTACGAGCTGGCGCAGCAGCAGGAGACGACGGCCACCGAGCTGAGGCAGGAGCTCGGCCTGGACGCGGGATACCTGAGCCGCATCCTGGCCGGCTTCGAGCGCAGGAAGCTGCTCCGCAAGCGCCGCTCCCCGGCCGACGGCCGCCAGAGCCTCCTGGCGCTGACCGCCAAGGGGGAGAAGGAGTTCGCGCGGCTCAACGCCGCGTCGCACACCGAGATCGAAGGGATGGTCGGAGCGCTCGGCCGGGCGGAACGGAGCCGTCTTCTCGACTCGATGCGCACGATCGAGACGCTTCTCGGCGCCCCGCCGGAGCACCGCCTGCCCTACCTGCTGAAGCCGCCCCAGGCCGGCGACCTGGGTTGGGTCGTGCAGCGGCACGGCGTCCTCTACGACAAGGAATACGGCTGGGACGCGACGTTCGAGGCGCTGGTCGCCGAGATCGTGGCGCTCTTCGTCCGGGAATTCGAACCGAAGCGGGAGCGCTGCTGGATCGCCGAGCGCGAAGGGGAGAACGTCGGATCCGTCTTCCTGGTGAAGCATCGCGAAAGGGAAGGCGTCGCCCAGCTCCGCCTCCTTCTGGTCGAGCCGCAGGCCCGCGGGCTGGGGATCGGCAGGCGGTTGGTGAGCGAGTGCACCCGCTTCGCGCGGCAGGCGGGCTACCGCACGATCACGCTCTGGACCAACAGCGTCCTCCACGCGGCGCGGCGGCTCTACGAGGCGGAGGGGTACCGGCTGGTCGCCGAGGAGCCGCACCACAGCTTCGGGCACGACCTGGTCGGACAGAACTGGGAGCTGGCGCTCTGAGCGCGCTGGCGCTGCAGGACTTCGCAGCCGAGCTGGAGAGGCCCGCGGTCGATACGGACGGGAGCATCGGCGCCGTCTTCGTGCACCTCCAGCCCGGTCAGGAAGTGTCTCTTCGGACGCTCTGCCGCGCGCACCGGCTGCGCGTCCTCGACACGCTGGACCGGCAGCTCGCCGACCTCGCCATGGTGCGTCTCCCCGGCGGCGACGAGGCGGCGCGCCGGGCGTTCGTCGCCGACCAGATGTCGCCGGCGGGAGACGCGGGCGCGTATGGCTGCTGGGCCTATTTCCCCTGGGCGCGCGACCTCGTCCACCTCCTGGAGCCCGACGGCTACTTCGACGTCGTCACCAACCGCAGCATGGAGAAGCTCACCCGCCAGGAGCTGCTGGTCCTCCGGACCAAGCGGATCGGCGTGATGGGGCTCTCCGTCGGGGGCGAGGCGGCGGTGGCGTTGGCCCAGGAGCACCTCTGCGGCGAGATGGTCCTCGCCGACTTCGACCGGCTCGACCTCTCGAACCTGAACCGCCTCGGGGCCGGCTGCGACGAGCTGGGCCTGCCGAAGACGCACATCGTGGCCCGGCGCATCGCCCGGCTCGACCCGTACCTGCGTGTCACGATCTTCCCGGACGGCGTCACCGACGCGAACGCGGGGCGGTTCCTGGACGGGCTCGACCTGCTGGTGGAGGAGTGCGACGGCCTGGGGATGAAGCACGAGGTCCGCCGGCTGGCCAAGGAGCGCCGGCTGGACGTCGTCTACGCGGCCGACGAGCGCGGCTTCCTGAGCGTCGAGCCGTACGGTTCCCATCCCGACCTGCCGCTCTTCCACGGGCGCGTGCCGCAGCGCCAGCCGGAGCGTGCCGCCTTCCCGACGCCGCTTGCCTTCATGCGCGCGCTGGCGGAATGGCTGGGTGGCTGGGACGAGATCTCGGACCGCTCGCGCCTCTCGCTGGAGCGCATCGGCACGACGCTCTGCGGCTACCCGCAGCTCGCCAGCGAGGCGCGCACCGCAGCGGGTCAGATCGGGCATGTGGCGCGCCGGCTCCTGCTGGGGGAGCGGCTTGCCCCGTTCGTGGGCGCGCTGGACCTGGCGCCCCTCCTGGATACGATCGTCGCGTGATCCCTGCCGACGACCTGCCCGATCGCCGCTGCCCGCGTGCCCAGGTGGCGGCGGCGGGCGCACTGGCGCTGGTCGTCTACCTGTCGTTCCTGCCGGTGCTCTTCCGGACGTCGAGCCCGCCGACCGGCGATCAGGCGTACTACCTCCTGGACGCGATCAGCCTGGCGCAGGACGGCGATCTCGACGTGTCCAACAACTACGCGCAGCGCGACGAGGACAAGTTCTATCGCCTGGCCCCACACCCGTCCGGGTTCGTCGGCGAGAGCGCGCCCTATCCGCTGCCGCCCCACCTCATGCACACACCGGCGCGTCCGGAGACGGAGCAGTACTCGTTCCACAGCCCGGGCCTCGGGCTGCTGCTCGTGCCTTCGTGGGTGGTGGGGTCGTGGTTCCACCTCTGGTGGCCGGCGACCGTCGTCTTTATGTGTGCCCTGGCGGCGCTGGTGGCGGTCAACGCGTTCCTCCTGGCCTACGAGCAGTCGGGAGACTCGCGGGTCGCCTGGGGCGTGCTCGTGCCCATGGCCTTCTCGGCTCCGCTGGCGTGCTTCGCCCCGCTGGCGTTCACCGAGATCCCGACCGCGCTGCTGATCGTCTACGCCTTCCGGAGGTACGCGCGCGGCTTCCGCGCCAACGGGCTGGGCCGCCTGGCGCTGGCGGGACTCTGCGTCGCCTACATCCCGTGGCTGTCGCTGCGCTGCGGAGCGATCGCGGCGCTCCTGGCGCTCTACGCCGTAGCGCAGTGGTGGCGCGCCCGCGGGCGCCTCGCCGAGCTGCTCACGCTGGCCGTTCCCTGCGCGGTCTCCGCCGCGGCGATGGCGGCCTACTTCCGCTTCCTGACCGGTTCCATCGTGCCCAGCCAGGTGATCCGCGTAGGCGGTGAGCAGGTCCGCTTCCACTGGCCGTGGCGGGGCGTCGCCGAGCTGAAGGTCTTCGCGGCCGGCGCGCTCGGGATCTTCTTCGACCAGCAGTGGGGTCTGCTGGTTTACGCGCCGTTCTACGTCGCCGCCGCGGTCGGAGCGATCGCGCTGGCGGCCTCGCCGCATCGCGGCGAGCGCCGCCTTCTCGCCGGCGGGATCCTGGTGTGCACGCCGTACCTGTTCGTGATCGCCGCCTATCACTTCTGGGGCGGCCTCTGGGGTCCGCCGGGGCGCTACCTGGTGCCGATCGTGCCGCTCCTGGCGCTGCCGCTCGCCGCGTCCTTGACGGCGCTCGCGTCCCGCCGCGCCTACCGCCTTCTCTACGCGGCCCTGGCCGCGCCTGGCTTCGTCTACACGGTCCTCGTCACCCACGACTTTCGCTGGATGTGGCCAGCCGAGCGCGGCTACTTCTGGGGCGTGCTCACCGGCGCGATCGGGTGGCCGAAGGGACTCGACTTCCGATCGCTGCTCCCGGCCTTTGCCTGGCCGCACGAGCTGCGGTTCTGGTGGCAGTCGGCGGCCGCGCTCGGCGCCGCCGCGCTCGTCGTCCTGGCCGGACATTGGCTCCTCCCGAGGCGCGGGGGGCGCTGGGCGGTCGCGGGCTGGGCGTTCGCCCTCCTCCTTCTCGGCTCCGGCTGGTACCTCACTGCCGGGGAACGGATAGGGTCACGCACCGTCCTGGTGGCCAGGCGGCGCTTCCCGCTCGCCCCCGCTCCCAAGGAGCCGTACGGGATCGCCTACCTCGACGGGATCGTCTACATCGCCGATTACAGGGGCGCCGCGGTCGGCGCTCTCGACACGCGGTCGGGTGACTATCGGCTGGTTCGCCCTCACTCCGGCGGTCTACCGCTGGCCTTTGCCCAGCCTGGAGACGTCAAGGCGGGAGCGGACGGGGTGCTCTACGTGCTCAACAACGGCGGCGGCCGCGACGCGCTCTGGTTGATGCGCCCCGACGGCGAGGTTCTCCGGCGCATCGCGCTCGCGGAGAAGACGCCGATCGCGGTCGGTCTGGCGGTAGCGTCCCCTCGAGCGCTCGTCGTGTCCGACATGTACGGCGGCGTGATCCGCGAGTTCTCGAGAGAAGGCGTGCACCTGCGCTCGGTTCCGGAGGCTCGCCTCAACAACCCGGCCGGCGTGGCGGTCGCGGAGGACGGCACCGTCTATTTCGCCGAGTCCTCGAACGGTATGGTCCACGCCCTCGACGCGAAGGGCGGGACGAAGCGGTGGGACCTCGGTTGCACGCCGTACTACCTGGCCATCGACGGGGACTTCGTGGACGTCACCTGCCCGGACAGGCTGGTGTCGATCCGCCGCAAGAGCGGGGTGCTGCGCCGCTCGCCGAGGCTCGACGAGGCGCCGCTCGCCGGGGCGCGGGGGCTCGCCTATGGCGCTCCGGGAATCCTCTACGTCGCCGACCAGGTCTCGGTGACCGAGTTCGAGGTGCGGCGCCTGTGAGCGATCCCGTCGCCGCCGACTTCGACCGCTTCGCCCAATTGACCGGCCCCGCCGACGAGGACGACCTCTACCATCCGTTCCTGCTCGGCCTGGTACCGCCGGCCGTCGGCCACGCCCTCGACCTCGGCTGCGGCACCGGAGGCTTCACCCGCCTGCTGGCGCCGCGCGCTGCTGGCGTCACCGCCGTCGACTTCTCCCCCGAGATGCTGCGGGTCGCCGCCGAGCGCTCCGCGCACCTTCCGGGCATCGAATGGGTCCAGGCCGACGCGAACACCTATGCGATCGAGCCCGAGAGCTACGACCTGATCGTCTCCCTCAAGACCCTCCATCACCTGCACGCCGACGAGGTCGTGCCGCGCCTGGCGGGGGCCCTTCGGCCGGGAGGCCTCCTGCTGTTGCACGACGTCCTGGACTCGGATGGCGGCCTCGCCGGCGCCTTCCGGGATGTCCTGGCCTCTGTCGTCCGGGCGGGGCACCGGCTGGCGCGCAGCGGCCGCCTGCGCGAGCGGCGCGAGCTGCGGGAGTTCTGGACTGCCCACGCCCGGCACGATCAGCACCCGACGTTCGCCGCGGCCCGGGCACTGGCCCAGACCTGGCTGCCCGGATCGCGGGTGTACCGCCACCTGATGTGGCGCTACACGGTCGTCTTTAGGAAGGACCCGCTCAGGAGATCGGCAGCAGCCGGCAGCTCCTGAGCGACTCCTCGGCCTCGGCGATCATCGCGCTGCCGGGCGCCTGCGTCTTCCTCCGGATGTCGACGGCCTCCACCAGCAGCGGCTCGGCCCGCCGGCGGTCGCGCCGCCCGCTCCAGAAGCGCCCCAGCGCCAGCAGCGGGTCGCAGAGCCCGCGGTGGCCGGCGGCCAGCACGCGCCGGTCCATGGCCAGCGCGTCGACGAAGAGCCGCTCGGCGGCCGCGGCATGTCCCAGGCGTTCCTCGGCGCTGCCGAGGTTCATCAGGCTCTGCGCGATGCTGACGTGCTCGGGGCCCAGCGCCTTGCGCCGGATCTGAAGCGCGCGCTGGTAGAGCGGCAGCGCGGCCAGCGTGTCCCCCTTGGCCATGTAGAGGTTGCCGAGGTTCTTCACCGGATAGGCGAGGTCGGCGTGCTCGGGGCCGAGAGCCGTCTCGTAGACGCGGATGGCCCTCTCGTAAAGAGGCGCCGCCGTCGCGTAGTCGCCGGTGTCGTTGTAGGTGCTCGCCAGACTGTTGAGGGAGACCGCCACGTTGCGGTCGGCGCCGCCGTAGAGCCGCTCGACGAGAGCCAGGTGGCGCAATTGGAGAGGCAGCGCGGCGGCGAAGTCCTTCTGCGCGCGCAGCACGTCGGCGAAGTTGGAGAGCGGCGCGGCCAGCAGCGGGTTGTCCGGGCCGCCGGCCCTCTCGTGCAGCCGCAGCGCGCGCTCGAAGAGGCGGCGCGCTCCGGCCAGGTCCCCCTCTCGCTGTACCAGCACGCCCAGGTTGTTGAGCGTCTTGGCCGTGGCGGTGAGGTTGGGGACGCTCGCGTGGTCCTCGATCGCCAGTGCCCGCTCGAAGAGGCGGCGCGCCAGCGGTAACCGGCCGGTGGCCTTCTTCAGGTTCGCCAGGTTGTTGAGCGTCAGGGCGACGTCGAGGTCGTCGCGCCCCAGCGTGCTCTCCTGGATCGCCAGGGCGCGCTGGAAGTGCGGGAGCGCCTGAGCGTACCGGCCGGCGCTGTGGTGGACCAGGCCCAGATGCACCAGCGACGCCGCCAGCTCGCGCGGGGTTCCCGACCGCTCCCGCAGGGCGAGGGACCGCTCGAGCAGCGCCTGCGCCTCGCGATGGAGCCCGAGCTGGAAGTAGACGGTGCCGAGGAGGTCGGTCATCGAGGCGCGCACCGCCGGCTGGGCGGCCAGGTCGCGCTCGATACGGGCCGCGCCGCGGTCGAGGAGGTCGCGCGCGGTCAGCTTCTCTCCCTTGGAGCGGTCGGGATCGGACAGCTCGAAGACTCCGCTCAGGAAGGCCGCGACCTGCGTCGCCTTCTCCGCTTCCAGCCGCGCGTGGTCCCGCTCACGACGCAGCCTCTCCGTGTAGAAGGCCACCAGCCCGGCCACCAGCGCCAGCACCGCCGCCGCCGTCGCCAGCCCTACTGCGTGGCGTCGCACGAAGCGGCTACTGCGATAGGAGAGCGTTCCGCGACGCGCCGAGACCGGCAGCCCTTCCAGGTGCCGGCGAAGGTCCTCGGAGAGCTGCTCGACCGAGCCGTAGCGGCGATCGGGCTCCTTGCGCAGCGCCTTCAGGACGATGGCGTCGAGGTCGGCGGAGAGACCGCGCCGTACTTTGCTGGGGCGCTCCGGCTCGCTCTCGCAGACGGCGCGCTGCAGCTCCTCCGGCTGACTGGTCTTCAGGCGATAGGGAGGGCGGCCGGTCAGCAGCGCGTAGAGGACGACGCCCAGCGAGTAAACGTCGCTGGCGGTCGTGACGCGCTCGCCGCGCACCTGCTCCGGGCTCGCGTAGTCAGTCGTCATCAGGCGCAGCGCGGTGTGCGCCGTCGCCGCCTCCGCGCTCCCTTCGGACATCAGCACCCGCGCGATGCCGAAGTCCAGGAGCTTGGGCGTCCCATCCTCCTTCACCAGGATGTTGCTGGGCTTCAGGTCGCGGTGGACGATCAGCTGCGCGTGCGCGTGCTGCACCGCCTCGCAGACCCGGCGGAACAGGCGGACGCGCTCGGCGGTCGCCAGGCGGCGCGCGTCGCAGAAGGCCAGCAGCGTCTCTCCCTCGACGTGCTCCATCACGAAGTAGGGCACGCCGTCCCCGGTCGTGCCGCCGTCGAAGAGCCGGGCGATGTAGGGGTGGTCGAGGCCCGCCAGGATCTGCCGTTCCTCGCGGAAGCGCCGGAGGATGAGCTCGGTATCCATGCCCCGGCGGACGACCTTGATGGCGACGCGCTTCTCGAAGTCCTCGGACCGAGCTCCCAGGTAGACGGTACCCATCCCGCCGTGCCCCAGCTCCCGCACGATCTCGTAGGGACCGATCCGGCGCGGCGGTTCGTCCTGGCGCTCTGGCCCCGGGCCGGTCAGCTCCCGCAGCGCGCCTCCCTCCAGGAAGTCGCTCGCGTCCGCCGAGGACGCCAGCAGCGACTCCACCTCGCGCCTCAGCTCCGCATCGTCCCCGCAGGCCTCCGCCAGCCGTGCGCTCCGGGCCTCGCGCGGGAGGTCGGCCACGGCGCCGAAGAGCTCCTGCACCTGGCGCCAGCGCTCGGGGGTCAAACGCCGCCGCCCTGGAGCTCGCGGAAGAGCCAGGCCTTGGCCGCACGCCACTGCCGCTTCACCTGGGTGGGGGAGGAGTCGAGGACCTCGGCGGTCTCCTCGATCGTGAGGCCGCCGAAGAAGCGCAGCTCGACCAGGCGCGCCTGGGCGGCGTCCAGCCGGCCGAGCCGCTGGAGCGCCTGATCGACCGCCAGGAGATCCACGTTCCTCTCCAGGACCGCGGGGGTGACGGAGGTGAGGTCGATGCGCGTCCCGCCGGAGCGCTTGGCCGCCTGCCGCTTGCGGGCGTGCTCGACCAGCACCTCGCGCATGGCGTGCGCGGCGATGCCGAAGAAGTGCGCCCGGTCCCGGTAGTCGATGCGGGAGGCGTCGACCAGCTTGAGGTAGGCCTCGTGGACGACGGCGGTGGGTTGCAGCGTGTGCCCGGCGCGCTCACGGCGCATCGAGCGCTCGGCGATCTCACGCAGCTCGCCGTACACCAGCGGCAGGAGGCGTTCCAGCGCGACGGCGTCGCCGCGCCGCCATTGCAGGAGCAGGGCCGTCACCTCGCCCGCTGGGCGGACGAGCACTGCCTGGCTCTCCTCAGGGGGCATGCGGTTGCCGCTCCTCTTACCGGCCTCATTAGACACCTCTGGCCCTCTTTTCCCGATTCCTGCGCATCGGGGTGTAGAGGGTTGGCCGCCGGGCCGGAGGAGGACGTCGTGAGGTCTACGAGGATGCTGGTCGCCGCGGCCCTTCTCCTCCTTCCGCGCCTCGCCTCCCCGCAGGCGACGAACCTGAGCCTCACCAAGAGCGCGCCTATGCCTGCCATCAGCGCCGGAGATACCGCCTACTACGCCCTCACCCTCACCAACCAGGGGCCCGCCACGGCGAACAACGTCGTCCTCGCCGACCAGCTACCGGCCGGGCTCGCCTGGGCGACCAGCAGCCCCGGGTGTGCCGTCGTGAACGGTGGCCTGATCTGTCCGTTCGGGCAGATGACGGTGGGGCAGCAGAGGCCGGTCCTGGTCGGCGCCGTTGCGCCGGCCTCCAGCTGCGGCTCGCTCTACAGCGTCGCCACCGTGAGCGCCCAGAACGCTCCTGCCGTCGGCATCGGCGCCACGATCACCGTGCAATGTCCCGACCTCGTCGTCAGCACTTCGGCGGGCAGCGCCTCCTACAGCGCCGGGGAGACGGCTCATCTCGGCTTCACCGTGCGGAACAACGCCAGCGGGACCGCGAGGAACGTCACGGCCAGCGCGACGCTCCCGCCGGGCGTCACCTGGGTGGACGACTCGGCCAGCTGCAGCATCGACGGGCGCTCTCTGGGCTGCGCCTTCGGGGACCTGGCCCCCGGTCAGCTGAAGCTCTTCGGCGTCACCGGCGTGACCGATCGCGACGATTGCGGCCGTCTCGCTTACAGCTTCACGGCCGTCGCCGGCAACGAGGCCGCCGGCGCGCTGGCCGACGACACTTCCAGCACGTCGTTCGACGTGAACTGCCCGTCGTTCACGCTGCTGGTGGTACCGGACGCCGCCAGCGTGAGCGCCGGAGACCCGGTCGGCTTCACGATGAAGATCACCAACGACGGTCCTGGCAAGGCCTTTGACGTGGGCGTCTTCGCGAATCTGCCGGTCGCGGGTCTCCACTGGAGCAACACCCCCTCGACGGCGGGTTGCGAGCTCCTTCCGGGCGGCCGCAGCGCGGGTCTGCTGTGCACGTTCGGGACCATGCTCCCCGGCGCGGCGAAGTCGGTGCACGTCGTCTCCCCGACCATCGCCGATTCGTGCGGGGCGATCGAGACGACCGTGTCCGTGGTCAGCCGGCTCGATTCGGAGACGGTTCCTCACCTCGAGGTCCAGCGGACCGGCGTGATCGCCGTCCAGTGCCCGGCTCTGCAGCTCCTCCACGCGCCCGCCGCCGGTTCGATCGCCGGAGGTCCGGTGGGTTATCTGCTGGAGGTCAGGAACCTGGGGGCGGGCTTCGCCCGCGGCGTGTCCCTGGGCGACCCGCTTCCCTCGGGGGGCAGCAACCTCGCCTGGCAGATCAAGAGCCAGAGCGGCTCGGCCTGCGGCATCCACTTGGGCCTTTTGACCTGTGCGATCGGTGACATGGCGCCGTCTTCGGTGTACCAGATCGAGCTCTCCGCGCTCACGACTGCGGCGGATTGCGGGACGCTCCCCAGCACCGCCAGCGTGGCCGCCACGAACGCTCCGAGCATCCAGCAAGACGCGACGATCCTGGTCGACTGCCCAGACCTCGCGCTCACCACGACCGCCGATGCAGGCTCGGTAAGCGCCGGACAGGTCGCCGCCTTCAGCATGAGGGTCACCAACCTCCGCACCGGAGTCAGCTTCGGGACCAGCCTGGTCGACACCCTTCCGTCGGGCATTGCCTGGACCACGACATTCCAGGGGTGCTCCATCTCGAGCACCACCATGACCTGCAACCTATCCGGACTGGACGGCGGTGCATCGCAGACGGTGCACGTCAGCGGCCGGACCGGCACCGCGAACTGTGGCGCGCTCGTCAACAGCGCTGTGGTCAGCGCGACCAATGAACCCTCCGGCCTCGCCGGCAACAACGCGTCGAGCGCGAGCCTCCAGGTCAACTGCTCGTCGATCGGCTTCAGCAAGACCGCCGACGCCGCTTCGGTGAGCGCCGGTGCCGCCATCGGCTTCACGATCTCGCTGAACAATGACGGCGCCGGCACCGCCTCCGGTGTGCTGGTGAGCGATCCGCTGCCGACCAATTCCGGGCTCTCGTGGAAGCTGGATGCCGGTGGAGCCGCGGGCTCGTGCGCGATCGCATCGGGGGTCCTGTCTTGCGACATCGGCGATCTGGCGCCGCTGGCGACCCGCACGGTGCACCTCTCCTCCTCCACCACGTCGGCCACCTGCGGGACGGTCTCCAACCTGGCCTCGCTGACCTCTGCCAACTCCGGCACCGCGCAGGCCTCCGCCTCGATCCAGGTGAATTGCTCGGCGCTGCAGCTCACCAAGACGGCCGACGCCGCCACGGTGAATGCCGGCAGTCCGATCGGCTTCACGATGACGGTGACGAACGCCGGCGCCGGGACGGCCGAGGAGGTCACGCTGACCGACGTGCTGCCCAAGGCTGCCGGCTTGAGCTTCGCGATCGCCGGCGGCAGCGGGGCCGCGTCGTGCGGGATCGCCTCGGGCACCCTCATCTGTGCCTTCGGCAACCTGGCGCCGTCCGCCACCGCCACGGTGCGCGTCTCGTCCCCCACCACCGATCTCTCCTGCGGAACGATCGCCAATACGGCGTCGCTGGCCGCCAGTGGGGCGGCCTCGGGTCAGGCCTCGGCTAGCGTCCAGGTTGTCTGTGCGCCGCCTCCTCCGCCGCCGTCGGCCAGGACGCGCCTCCTGCCGATCGTCCTCGACGTCGCCACCGCCGGCGCGCACTTCACCACCGAGCTGGCGCTGACGAACCGCGGCGACGCGACGCTGCCGCTGCGTCTCGACTACACCTCGTCCATCGGCGCCAGCGCGAGCTCCGGCACGGTCAAGGACCAGCTCGGGCCCGGCCAGCAGAGGCGCATCTCCGACGTCATCGCCTATCTGCGCGGCAAGGGGCTCCCGATTCCGGCGGGCTCGCAGGGAGGCACGCTGCTGGTCTCCTTCGACACGCCGCCGGCGGGCGAGCGGCAGGCTCTGGCCACCGCTCCGGCCGAGGACCTCGTCTCGGCCACCGCCCGCACCACGACCGCGACGGCCTCGCCGCAGCCGGCGGGCGCCGCCGGGCTCGCCTACTCCGGGCTGCTCGGGACGCAGGCCACCTCGGCGAGCGCGGCCATCTACGGCCTGCGCTCCAGCGCGGCGGACCGCTCCAACCTGGCCGTCTTCAACACCGGTGACGAGCCGGTCACGTTCAAGGTGACGGTCTTCTCCGGCGCCGGCGACGCCAGGGTCGTCGTCTTCAAGAGCGCCGAGACACTCCCGCCGCACGGCTGGACCCAGTACAACTCCCCGGATCTTCTGGACGGCACCGGCATCGCCAACGGCTACGCGTTGATCGAGCGCCTGGGAACGACGGGGACCTTCGGCGCCTACGGCGTCATCAACGACCAGAAGACGAGCGACGGCTCGTTCCTGCTGCCGGTCCGAGGCAGCTTCAGCGGCACGAGCCTGACGGTGCCGGTGCTGGTGGAGACGGCCGTCTTCCGCAGTGAGCTGACGCTCTCCAACCGGAGCTCCTTGGCGGCGACCCTGGTGCTCGACTACACCGAGTCGCTGTCGCCCACCGGCGGGCATGGCGGCAAGGTCACCGTCCTGCTTCCGGCCGGCCAGCAGCAGATCATCCCCGAGGCGATCGACTTCCTCAGGCAGCGCGGGCTGGCGATCGGGACCCGGGGCGCCGGCTCCCACGCCGGCGCGCTGAGGGTGACCGTGAGCGGCGCGCCGATCGGCGAGGTCTTCGCCGGCGCCAGGACCGCCGCCCAGTCGCCGTCCCCTTCGGGCGGGCAGTTCGGGCTCTTCACGCCAGCCGTGTACCCGGGCCAGGAGGCTTCGGAGAAGGCGTACCTCTTCGGGCTCCGCTCCGACGCCGAGAACCGTTCCAACGTGGCGGTCCTGAACGCCGGCCGCAACGAGGACGGCCCAGTCCTCCTCGAGCTGCAGGCCTTCGACGGCGACGCCGCCGGCGCCTCCTCGGGCGCCCCGCTGACGCTGGCTCTCAATCCCGGCGAGTGGGCGCAGCCGGGCGGCTTCTTCGGAGCCTCCGGCGTCAACAACGGCTGGGTCGTCATCACCAGGAGATCCGGCACCGCGCCCTGGATCGCCTACGCGGTCATCAACGACGGCGGCGCCCCCGGCGAGCGCACCAACGACGGGGCCTACGTACCGATGGCGCGGTGATCCTCCGAGAAGGCTCTAGGGGAAAGCCTCGACCGGCGGGTCGCCGCAGTGGTTCTCGCTGGTCTTGCCGACGAGCTTCTGCGCGGCGTCGAACTGGTAGCGGTAGACGACGTGGACGATGTCCGCACCCTGGTTGCAGGGGCGGTCCTTGTACCAGACGACGCGGTACCAGACCTCGGCCCGCGCCATCTCCTCGGGGGTCGTCAGCTCTCGTCGGCCGGGCCCGTAGACGGCCTTCCCCAGGCTGTCCAGCGCGACCTCGAGCTTCCCTTCCTGGAGGACCTTGCGGTAAGGCTCCTCGCGCGCGGCCACCGCGGCGAGGTACTTCGTGGCCTTGGGGTCGCAGAATCGCTTCCGCGCCTCCTCCAGCGTGCCGCTGAAGGGTTCGCCGGTGGCGGGGTCCTGGATGCTCAGGCCCTCATAGGGGAGCCTGGTGGTCCCCGGCAGGCCGTGCTCGGCGGTGATCTCCCGGTAGAACTCCATGCACTTGGCGGCCAGGTCCCCCTGGTCGTCGTAGCGCGCTGTCTGCATCCACCTCAGCAGCGACTGAACCGCGTACGCCTTACCGGCGTGCACGCAGTACTCCCTCAGCTCCTTGAAGGTGTGCGGCCCCTTCGGCCAGAGCGGCGTGTCCCAGGGGACGTCGACGGTCCGGGTGTCGGGGACGCCATCCTCGATCGCCTGCTGCACGTACCGGTCGCAGCCGACCGAGCTGGCGACGAACCTCCATTCCCGGGCCTCGGCGTCGTACTCGTAGTACTGGCCGTAGGTGAGGAAGTCTTGGAGCGCCGGCGGTGTCGAGCTCACGGGCGTGGCCGGAGTCTACGGCGCTCCGGCCAGGTCCCGCGGGGTCAGTTCGTTAGACCGGGTAGTACTCGATGGCGCCGGTGTCGCCGTCGTAGACCATGTCGTAGGGGAACCAGTAGATTTCTTCGTAGCCGTACTCGTCGACGTAGGCGAAGCCGATCCAGACGGTGTCGATGTATTCCTGCTGCATCGAGGCGAAGACGACGCCATTTGAGGACGACGAGCGCATCGCCATCTTCTTCTTCGTCTTGTACTTCGTGACCGGGACCGCCCCCTTCTGGGCGTGCTTCACGTGGAAGCCGGCCACCTTGCCGTCCTTGACGTCGACTTCGCTCTCGTAGTTCCCCTTCTTGTCGAGGACGTGCCGGCCGTTCTTCTTGATCTTCTCGCCGAGTAGGTTCTTGCCGTTCTTGTGCTCCTGCTTCTTGACGGCCTTCCGCTCTTCGCGCTCGGCCTTCTGCTCCTGCTTCTCCTGCTGCTTCTCTCCCTTGTCCTTCTTCGGCGGCGGGCCCGCGAGCCCGGTGCTGGTGACGAAGAAGAGCCCGAGGACCGCGAGAGCGGTCAGAGAACGTTTCGGACTGTTCATGGTGCGCTTTCCTTTCTGTCTGCGGTTTGCCGGCACTTCGACGATCCGCTCGTTGCGGACGCAAAGGCCCGGTCCGACGACGCAAGCGGCGTGCCGCGCTCTGGAGGCGCGCGGTTTCGCGGATATTTCGGCGGCTCTTTCGTGTTTTTCGTCGTCGAGAGCACTATCTCCATCTCGTGGCTCGTATCCAGGAGGACCTGATGAGCGGCCTGCGCAACCTGCTCCCCGTCGTCGCACTGCTCGGCTCTGCGCTTCCCCTGTGCGCCTCCGGGACCCAGGTCCCGGTCGCGTTCGAGGAGAACCGTGGCCAGCTGGATGCCCGGGTCCGTTACGTGGCGCGCGGGGCCAAGCACGCGCTCTTCGTGACGGACCGGGACACCGTCCTTCAGACGCCCTCCGGGTCGCTCCGCCTCCAGCTTCTGGGCGCCTGCCCGCAACGGCCACCCCATGGGGAGGAGCTGCTGCCGGGCGTCGTGAACTCTTACCTGGGCAACCGGCCGTCGGGCTGGCGCGCCGGGGTCTCGCGCTACGGCAGCGTCCGGGTGCCGGGCGTCTACCCCGGCATCGACCTCGTGTACCACTCGGCGCAGGGGCCGCTGGAGCTCGACTGGCGGCTCGCTCCCGGTGCCGACCCGCGGCGCATCAGACTCCGCGTCGACGGCGCCCGGTCGCTCGCGATCGGAGCCGACGGCGATCTCGTCGCCACGCTGCGGGAGGGGGAGCTGCGCATCGGGCGCCCCGTCGTCACGCAGCGCATCCATGGCGAGGAGACCGCCGTCGAGGGCCGGTTCGTGCGGCGCGGGACGAGGACGGTCGGCGTCCAGATCGGCCCCTACGACCGCTCGGCAGAGCTCGTCATCGATCCGCTCCTCGTCTTCTCCGGTGTCTACGGCGGGACCGGCACCGACGGAGCGCTGGCGGTCGCCCGCGACGCCGCGGGGAACCTCTACGTCACCGGCGCGACGGCTTCCACGAACTTCCCGACGACGGCCGGCGTCGCGCAGACCACGCTGAAGGGCTCCCAGGACGCTTTCGTCGCCAAGCTGGCGCCCGACGGGACGCTCCTCTACTCGACCTATCTCGGCGGCACCCTCGGAGAGGTCGGCTACGCGATCGGCGTGGACGCCGGGGGCAACGCGGTGCTGGCGGGGAGCACGCTCTCCGGCGATTTCCCGACCACCGCCGGCGTGCTGCAGCAGGCCTACGGCGGCACCGGATCGGGCTCCAGCTTCGGCGGCGACGGCTTCGCCGCCCGGCTGGGTCCGACGGGCGCGCTCCTCTTCGGTACGTATCTCGGCGGCTCTCTGGGAGACATTGCCAACGGCGTCGCGGTGGACGCCTCCGGCAACGCCTACGTGGCCGGGTCCACGAAGTCGCAGAACTTCCCGACCACCCAGGGTTCGCTGCGGCCCACCGCTCCGTTTCCCCCGGGGAGCAGCGATCAATTCCCCTACTTCAGCGCCTTCGTGACCAAGCTGAACCCGAGCGGCGTCGCCGTCTACTCCACCTACCTCGGGGGCACCCACAACAGCGGCGTCGGCACGATCGTCTCCTCGCGGGTGTCGGTGGCGGTCGACGCGAGCGGCGCCGCCTACGTCTGCGGCGCGACCCCCGACGAGGACTTCCCGGCCACCGGCGGCGCCTTCCAGTTCCGCCGCGCCGGCACAACCCTCAACGCCGACGTCTTCGTGGCCAAGCTCGCCCCCGCCGGCAACCAGCTCCTCTACGCGACCTACCTGGGCGGCTCGGAGTACGACATACCGATCGGGCTGGCGATCGACGCCGCCGGCAACGCCTACGTCGCCGGCTCCACCCCCTCGACGAACTTCCCGACCACTCCGGGCTCCTACCATCCCACCTACAGCGGCGGGCGCAGCGACCTCTTCGTCAGCAAGCTGAGCCCGACCGGCGGGTCTCTTCTCTATTCCACGTTCCTGGGCGGAACCCGCGAGGAGGGGGACACCAGCATCTTCACCGTGTCCGGAGGCATCGGCGTGGATGCCGCCGGACGCGCCTGGGTGACCGCGTCGACGACCTCCAGCGATTTCCCGGTCACCGCCGACGCGTCGCAGCCGATCTTCGCCACCGCGGGCATCTACCGCACCACGAACGGCGGCGCGAGCTGGTCGGTGCGCGACTTCGGCCTGGCCAGGAGCCCCTTCGGGCTGGCGGTGAATCCCAAGACGCCGTCCATCCTCTATGCCGGCGTGAACGGGATGGCCAAGAGCACCGACGCCGGGGCCAGCTGGTTCCCGGTCAACAACGGGATCCCGCTGTTCATCAGCTCGCCGATCAGCGTCTCCTTCATCGCCATCGACCCGGTGACGCCCACGACCGTCTACGCCGCCGCGGACTTCAACGGCGTCCTCAAGAGCGCCGACAGCGGCGGCAGCTGGTCGCTCCTCACCAGCGGCCTCCCCGCCTCCTCGATCCAGTTCGCCGACCTGGTGATCGACCCCTTGAACCCGGCGACCGTCTACGCCGCGGCTCGCGACGCGCTCTACAAGTCGACCAACGGGGGCGCGACCTGGAGCTCCGCCAGCAACGGACTCCCCACCGGCACGAATTCGCTCTTCGGCCTCGCCATCGACGCCGCGGTGCCGCAATCGCTCTACCTGGGGACCAAGAGCGGCGTCTTCAAGAGCATCAACGGCGGCGGGAGCTGGACCTCGGCCTCGGTCGGCCTGCCCGTCTCCTCCCCGGCCACCTCCTCGGCCTCTGACGTGGAAATCGATGCGGGGTCGCCCCTGACGCTCTACACGGTGATGTTCGTGGACGGAGGCTTCTTCAAGAGCACCGACGCCGGCAATACCTGGAAGCAGGCCCGCACCGGGATCGCGGCCAACTACATCCCGTCGGAGCTCTTCGCCGCGCCCGGCCGTCCGGGGACGCTCTACATCTCGAGCACCTTCAACACCGGCTCCTACAGGAGCACCGACGGCGGCGAGACCTGGGCACGCGCCGACACCGGCCTCGGCGGCATCCAGACCGTCCGCCTCTTCGCCGGCACCGCCGCGGAGCCCGATACGTTCTACGGCCTCATGATCGTGAAGGCGGACGGTTTCGTGTCGGTCCTGAACGAGACGGGCTCCGGGCTGGCCTTCTCGACGTTCCTCGGCGGCGGGGACGACGACTTCTCCAACGGCATCGTCATCGACGGCACCGGCGCCGCCGTCGCCGGCCAGAGCTCTTCCCGGGACTTCCCGCGCGTCGGTTCCACCCGGACCAACGCCGGGCAGAGCGACGCGTTCGTGTCGCGTTTCGGCGAGGGGCCGGCGCTCACCCTCACCCCCAGCTCGCAGGCGTTCGGGTCGGTGGACGTGGGGAGCTCGGCCGACCGCACCTTCACCGTGAGGAACGCCGGGACCGGGACGCTGACCGGGACCGCGGCGACCAGCGCGCCGTTCGGCATCGTCTCCGGCGGGAGCTTGTCTCTCGGCGCGGGACAGTCCCAGGACGTGGTGGTCCGCTTCAGCCCGACAGCCGTCGGCGCGGCGTCGGGCACGTTGACCGTCACCTCCAACGGCGGCAGCGGCTCGGCGTCGCTCTCCGGCACCGGCACCCAGCCGGCCGGTCCGGCCCTGAGCGTCGCTCCGCCGTCGCTGAGCTTCGGCACGGTCGGCGTGGGCGCCACCGCCGACCTGACGCTCACCGTCTCCAACAGCGGCGTCGGCACGCTCACCGGCAGCGTGACGACCAGCGCTCCGTTCAGCATCCTGTCGGGCGGCTCCTTCAGCCTGGGCGCCGGACAGAGCCAGACGGTGACGGTGCGCTTCCGGCCCGACGCGAACCGCGCCTTCACCGGCAGCGCCGCGTTCACCTCGAACGGCGGCAGCCTGACGGTGGCGCTCACCGGCACCGGTGAAGAACGAGGCGCCACGGTCGTGGTGCCGATCGTGCTGATCGCCGCCGGCCTCAACGACTCGTCCTTCATCTCGGAGCTGACCCTCACCGATCGCGGCTCGGCCGACACCGACATCCTGCTCACCTACACCGCGTCGTTCGGCGGCGGCTCCGGCACGGCCAGCGACCGCCTCCAGGCGGGGCGTCAGAAGGTCATCCCGAACGCCATCGACTACCTGCGGGGGTTGGGGGTCCCGATCCCGGCGACCGGAAACCGGGGCGGCACGCTGGCGGTCAAGTTCCAGACGCTGTCTTCGCCGTCGGACGGCGCCGCCACCGTGCGCACCACCGCGCTGGTGCCGGAGGGGCGCGCCGGCCTCGCCTACTCGGGCCTCAGCACAACGCGCGCGTCGTCGGCCTCGCGACGCGCCCCGCTGGGCGCCCCGGCGCTCGGCGACGGCGTCGTCTACGTGGGCGGCCTGCGCCAGAACGCCGTCGACCGCTCCAACGTGGCCTTCGTACACGCCGGCTCGGAATCGGACGGCACGCTGGTCCTGAAGATGAGCGTGATCTCCGGCGACCCGGCCGCCGCGCTCTCGGTCTCGTTCCCCGACGTGGTGCTCTCGCCGGGCGCCTTCTTCCAGCTCTCCGGCATCCTCGGCCTGAACGGCCTGAACCTCAGCAACGGCTACGTGAAGGTGGAGCGCCTCTCCGGCCGCGCGCCCTACTACGCCTACGGCGTCATCAACGACCAGCTCAACTCCGACGGCTCCTTCGTGCCGCCGCTCGCCGCCGCCGACCTGGTCGGCCGCGCCGGCCTGACCTTGCCGGTGGCGGTGGAGGCCGGTGCCTTCAGCACCGAGCTGGTGGCCGGCAACTTCGGGAGCGCGGCGAGGACGCTGCGTCTGCGCTTCATCGCCGACGCGATCCAGGCAGCCGGCAACACCGCCGAGGCGTCGCTGACGCTGGCGCCGGGCGAGCAGCGGATCGTGCCCGACTTCCTGCAGTTCCTGCGCGACCGCGGGGCGCCGGTGCCGAAGGGGCCGAGCTACGCCGGCGCGGTCTTCGCCACCGTCGACGGCGGCGACGTCTCCGACGTCTTCCTGGGCGCGCGCACCTCGGCGCCCGGCAGCAAGGGGCGATACGGCCTCTTCTACACCGCCGTCCCCCAGGGGGGCGCGGCCACCGGCGAGGCCTGGATCTACGGCCTGCAGCAGGACGCCACCAACCGCACCAACGTGGCCATGATCAACACCGGCGAGGTGGACGGCTCGACCGACGTCTTCACGCTCGACATCTACGACGGCGCCACCGGCGCCAGGGTGAAGTCGCTGGAGGGGCAGACGCTCGGCTCCCGGCGCTGGTTCCAGTTCACCACGCTGCTGCAGCAGCAGGCGCCCGGCACGGCGCAGGGCTACCTGAAGATCACCCGCACCGCCGGCAACAACCCCTTCATCGCCTACGCGGTCGTCAACGACGGCGGCAAGCCGGGGGAGCGGAGCGGCGACGGCGCCTACCTGCTGATGGACGCCGGCCCGACCGCGGTGCTGGCTACCAGCGCGTCCAGCCTGTCGTTCGGCTCGGTCAACGTCGGGCAGACCAAGGACCTCACCCTGACCGTCCGCAACACCGGCGCCGGCACGCTCAGCGGCACGGCCACCGTGATCGCCGGGCTGGCCGCTCTGGTCGGGACACCCTTTAGCGTGATGCCCGCCACCTTCAGCGTGCCTTCCGGCGGCGCGCAGGACCTGGTAGTCCGGTTCGCACCGACCGAGGCCGGCAACGCCGGCGGCAGCCTGGCGCTCAGCTCCAACGGCGGGAACGCCAGCATCGGGCTCTCCGGCAGCGCCGTGGCGGCGGTGCCCGTCCTCGACGTCGAGCCGCTGAGCCTCGACTTCGGCACCGTCACCGTGGGCGCGGTGAAGGACCTCACCGCAACCATCAAGAACCCCGGCACCGCGCCCCTCATCGTCAGCGGTCTCTCCACCGGCACCGGCATCTTCGGAGTGGCGTCGCCGGCGGTCTTGCCCTTCACGGTGGAGGCGGGGGCGCAGCGCGACCTGACCGTCCGCTTCGCTCCGGCGGTCACCGGCCCGGCCAGTGCCGTGCTGAACATCACCGGCAACGACCCGGTGCATCCCGTCGCCCTGGTGACGCTCGAGGGCACCGGCCAGGCAGGAGGCGGCGGCTCCACGCTCGTCCTCGGCACCGACGATGGCACCGACGAGATCGGCTTCGGCATCGACGACCTCATCATGGTGAACCGCTTCACGCCGCCGTCGTACCCGGTGACGCTGCGGAAGCTCCGCATCTACGTCTACCAGTACCAGAACTCCCCCGATCCTTCGGGCGCGACGATCACCCTGGTCTTCTTCAAGGACCCGGCCGGAGGCACGCAGCCGCCGGCGAGCCACGCCAACACCATCACCCAGACGTTCACGCTGCCGACCATCCCGGCGAGCGGCCTGGTGGACTTCGACATCGACGTCGCCGGCGCTCCTGTCATCACCTCCGGCGACTTCTACCTCGGCTTCCGAGCCCCCACGCCGTACCACGGCGTGGTCTTCCCGGCCGACGTGAACGGGACGCAGCAGCGGCGCGGCTTCTTCTCGCGCGATGGAGGCGCGACCTACCAGTCGCTGGGATACGACCAGGGGGGCGGGAACGTGGTGCCGGTCAACCTGGTGGTGCGCGCGGTGGTCTCGGTGCCGTGACCGGCCCGGTCAGGGGCGTAGCGAGGTCCAGTTGAGGACGACCTCCAGCGACGGGGGCGTCTGCTGGAGCGAGGCGTTCACCAGGAACCGCTTGCCGTCCGGCGAGACCGTGTAGACGTTTCGCGCCGGAAGGTCGCCGCGCATCGGCACCCGGAACTCGAAGAGCGGAGCCGGCGTGCCCGGCTCCAGCCGCTCTGCGGCGGCGGCGATCGGCACCGCCATGAGCCGCGAGTCGTCGGCCAGGAAGAAGAGCTCCTTGCCGTCGCGCTTCCAGATCGGCTGCGAGCCGCCCGAGACCGAGACCTGCACTTTCCCACCGCCGGCGGGGAAGTCCTGCAGGTAGACCTCGGAGCGGCCGGTCTCGTCCGACGTGTAGGCGAGGTGCTTCGAGTCGGGGGAGACGCGGGCCTGGTTCTCGCGGAAGCGCGAAGCCAGGAGCGGCGCCGGCTTGCCACCCGCCAGCGGCAGGACCCAGACGTCCCAGCCGGTGCTGGCGCGTTGCTCGACGCCGTAGACCAGGAAGCGGCCGTCGCCCGACCAGTCGTCCACGATCACGTCGTCGCCGCCTGGCTTCACCAGGAGCGTGTCCGACCCCGAGCCGTCGGCCGGCCGCGCGTAGACGTCCCAGCTGCCCGCCTGGTCGGAGTCGAACGCGATGCGCGAGCCGTCGGGAGAGAAGACCGGGCTGTCGTCGTGCGCCGCGCCGAAGGTGAGACGCGTCGCGGTGTGGCGGACCAGGTCGGCGACCCAGATGTTCCGCGCGTCGCCGGTGGTCTTCTCGTAGGCCAGCCGCCGCCCGTCGGGGGAGAGGTCCAGCGAGAAGAAGTAGCCCTTCAGGTTTCCCTCCTCGCCGAGCGGCTCGCGGCTGGCGCCGCTGCGGTCGTACCAGGAGAGCTGGGTCTCGACCGGGCTCGGCACCTCGTAGGCGAGCACGCGGCCGTCGCGGGCGTCGTACCAGTCGCCGCTGGCGGCGGCGATCACCACCGGGTCTCCGCGCGAGGCGAACGTCCGCCCGTCGACCGGCTCGCTGACGAGCTGCCCGCCCCGCCGGTAGAGGAGGCGTCCCGCCGCGTAGATCGCCGTCGAGGGGAGGGTGCGCATCGCGGTCTTCTTGCCCGACGCCGCGTCCAGAGTCATGAGCACGTACTCCTTGCCGCGGTCGCGCTCGGCGGTGTAGAGCCAGCGGCCGTCGGGAAGGAGCTGCGGGGCGCTCTGGAAGGACTCCCGGGCCGCGCTGTCGAGCGGGCTCAGCACCCTCGTCGGGCCGCCCGCCGCCGGGACTGCCGAGAGGCCGACCCCGAAATGCTCGAAGGCGATCAGTCCGTCCGGGGTCCAGAAGCCGGCGCCGGAGCGCGGCATGTCGCACAGCTCGGTGATCGGACCGTTCGGCAGCGCCAGACGCTTCAGCCTGCCCCGCGCGAAGAAGCCCACCCCCCCGCCGTCCGGCGAGAAGAACGGGGTCCGCGCGCCTCCGGTCCCGGGCAGCTCCCGGGAGGCGCTGGAGGAGAGGTCCCGCAGCCTGAGACTGTGCCCCTGGTTGCGGTCGATCGCCACGAAGACGAGCTTGGTGCCGTCGCTGGAGAGCGCCGGCTGGAAGGCGCCGGCGTCGGGGACCGAGACGGTGAACCGCACCGGCGGCAGAGGCGATTCCGTCCGGCGCGCGGCCATCCGCCACGCCAGCGCGGCCGAGACGAGGAGCAGCAGACCGGCGGCCGCCAGGGCCAGCCCTTCGCGCAGGCGGCGGCGCGCGGTGACGGCGGCGGGGGCGCCGGCCTGCGAGCCCCCCTCGGCGATCCAGGCCAGCTCGGAGGCCACGTCGTGCGCGCTCTGCCACCTCTCGTCGGGGTCCTTGGCGAGGCATTTCTTCACCAGCCGCTCCAAGGCCGGAGGCGTCATCTTCTGGACGCTGGAGATCGGCGGTGGCTCGCCGGCGAGGATCGCCGCCACGATCGAGGCGCGGCTGCCGCCCCCGAACGCCCGGCGCCCGGTGGCCATCTCGTAGAGCACGGCGCCCAGCGCGAAGATGTCGGCCCGCGCGTCCGCATCTTTCCCCTCGTGCTGCTCGGGGGACATGTAGGGGAACGTGCCGAGAACGGTGCCCCTCTCGGTGAGCGGCTCGGCCCGCTTCGTCGGCAGCGAGGAGATCCCGCTCTCCACCGGCTTTTCCCGAAGCTTGGCGAGCCCGAAGTCGAGCAGCTTGACTCCCGACTTCGTGAGCATCACGTTGGCCGGCTTCAGGTCGCGGTGCACCACCCCCTGGCGGTGCGCCCGGTCCAGCGCCTCGGCGATCTCCCGCCCGTAGCGCAGGACCTGGTCGGTGGGCAGAGGGCCCCGGGCCAGCCGTTCGGCGAGCGTCTCGCCTTCCAGGTACTCCATGACCAGGTAGTCGAGCCCGTCCTCGAAGCCGACGTCGTAGAGCGCGCAGATGTGCGGGTGCGACAGCGAGGAGATGGCCTTGGCCTCGCGCAGCAGGCGCTGCCGCAGCTCGGGGTCCTGCGACAGGTGCGACGGCAGCACCTTCAGCGCGACCGTGCGGTCGAGGCGCGTGTCGCGCGCGCGGTAGACCTCACCCATGCCCCCCGAGCCGAGAGGGTCGGTGATCTCGAAGGGGCCCAGGCGGCTGCCCGAGGGGAGCGTCATCGGGAGAGGGTCACTCTCCCGAGATTATCGGCCGCCGCCCCCGGGCCGGATTCCGCCTACTTGGCGCCGGGGTTGGTGCCCGCCTTGATCTCGTCGATGTTCTTCACGCCGTCGCCGTCGCTGTCGAGCGCCTCGACCTTGCTGAAGTCGTAGGTCTTCTTCTCGGCCTTCGGGTCGATCACGGCCTTGGCGGCCAGGTCCTTGCCGTAGGCGTTCGACTCGTGGTCGTCCTTCTTGGGGAGGGGTTTCACGTGGCAGGTGGAGCACTTGCCGAGCTTGGCCTTGGCGTCGGGGTACTTCTCGACGAACGCCTTCTGGTTGTCGAGCGTCGCCAGCAGCGTGGTGCTCATCGCCAGGGCTCCGAGGAGGGCGAGGGCGGTGGAAGTGGTACGTCGCATGGTGCCTCCTAGCACGGGAAGCATGGCCTAACGCGGCCATGGCCACCATGAGCCGTATGCATCATTCCGCGGTCTTCGCTCCCATCTTCGCGAGCAGCTCGTCCGACCAGAGCGGCAGCCCTTCCGGAGCGGCGGCGCGGTTGTAGGCCAGCAGCAGCCGCCTCGGGTCGACCAGGCAGTCCAGCAGCACCGCACGCCCGTTCCGCTTCTCGACCAGCGCGGCCATCCGATAGCCCACCGTGTACCAGGGGCCCTGCACCCCGAAGAACGTGAACGCCTTCTCGGACACCTTGTCCTTCTCGAGGCGGCCGTCGATCACGTCCAGGAAGAAGCGCTCCAGCGTCCTCAGGTCGGCGGCGAAGCCGGCCATGTCCTTGTCCCAGCGGCTGCGCTCCTCGGTGTCGCTCACCGCGTGCGGGTGCACGTCCGGCGAGCCGGCCGCGGCCAGCATGGCGACCCCCTCGCCGAAGGCGCTCAGCCATTCGACGGCCGGGCGGGTCTTCTCGGGCACCGACGCCAGCGCCTTCCCGGTTTGCGGCCCCAGCGAGGCCAGGCCGATGTGGTGGAGCTCGTGGGTGACGGTGTTCGCCAGCTTCCGCGCCGAGACCTTGGGGTCGACGTAGAGGAAGATCGCCGGGTCGCTCTGCGCCTCGAAGACGAAGCTGTTCGGCTTCGGCTTGATAACCAGGTAGACCGTCGCCTTGAGCGTCGCTCCGGCCGGCAGGTAGGCCAGCGCGCGCTGCGCCGCCGAGGTCACGTCGATCCTCTTCCAGCCCTCGAGGGTCTCACGCAAGGCCTGCTCGCGTCCGGCCAGATCGGCGGACTGGACGAAGGCGCGGAAGTCCTCGTCGGTGAAGTCCCGCTTCATGGACGCCTCGCGCCTCTTGAGCCGCTGGTAGCCGGCGCAGTCGAAGAGGCGCTTCCAGGCCGCCTCCTCCACCGGCTGCCCGGTGCGCCGCGCCGCCAGGACCGCCAGCACCGCCTCGGCCTCGCAGGAGTCGAGCGTCACCGGAACCGGCTCGGCGGCCCGCACCGTCGACGAGAGCGCCAGGAGCAGCGGAACGGCGACGAGCTTCAGGCACCCTCCAGAAGCTCTCGCCGCACCAGCCCCACCAGCTTGGCGCGGATCTCGTCGCGCGCCCGCCGGAAGTCGTCGAGGCCGTCGTCGCCGGCCGGCGGGTTGCCGACCGGGTCCTCGATCGGCTCGTGGAGCTTCCGCCGGGCACCGGGGAGGACGGGGCAGCGGTCGCGCGCGGCGTCGCAGACGGTCACCACCAGGTCCCAGGGCTCGCCGGCCAGCTCCCGCACCGACTTGCTGCGCTGCTCCGAGATGTCGACGCCCGCCTCGCGCATCACCTCGATCGCCGAGGGGTGCACGAAGCTCCTGAAAGTGCCGGCCGAGGCGACCTCCACACGGTCGCCCAGGTCGTGCCGCAGCCAACCCTCCGACATCTGCGAGCGGCAGGAGTTGGCGGTGCAGAGGACGAGGACGCGAGGCTTGGCGCCGGTCACCGCGGCCAGTTTAGCGAAGGGTAATCTCCCGCAATGCATCTGCGCCTGACCGGTCTCGCGCTCGCGTTCGCGCTGTCGCTGCCCGCGCTCGCCCAGCCGTTCCCGCCCTCGCTGTTCGGCGAGATGCGCTGGCGCTCCATCGGCCCCTTCCGCGGCGGTCGCGCGGTGGCCGCCAGCGGCGTGCCGGGTCAGCCCAACGTCTTCTACACCGGCGTCAACAACGGCGGCGTCTGGCGCTCCAACGACTACGGGCGCACCTGGAGACCGATCTTCGACGGGCAGCCGACGCAGTCGATCGGGGCGCTGGCGGTGGCGCCGTCGAAGCCGGCCACGATCTACGTCGGCAGCGGGGAAGGGCTGCTGCGCCCCGACCTGTCGGTCGGCGACGGCCTCTACAAGAGCACCGACGCCGGTGGGACGTGGCGCCATCTGGGGCTGCGCGACGCCCAGCAGATCGCCGCCATCGCCGTGCACCCCAAGGACCCCGACCGCCTCTTCGTCGCCGCGCTGGGCCATCCCTACGGCCCGAACGAGGAGCGCGGCGTCTTCCGCTCCACCGACGGCGGCGAGACCTACCAGAAGGTCCTCTACAAGGACTCCGACACCGGCGCGGCGGACCTGGCGTTCGACCCTTCGGACCCGGAGACCGTCTACGCGGTGCTCTGGCAGGCGCGCCTCGGCCCCTGGGAGAACAGCACCTTCCACGGCCCGGGCAGCGGCCTTCACAAGTCGACCGACGGCGGCTCCACCTGGCGCCCGCTGACCAAGGGGCTGCCGACCTTCGCCCAGGGGCTCGACCGCATCGGCATCGGCACCTCGGCCAGCCGGCCGAAGCGGCTCTTCGCGATGGTGCAGGCCGGCGAGCAGCACGGCGGCGTCTACCGCTCCGACGACGCCGGCGAGAGCTGGCGGCGGGTGAACGACGAGAAGCGCCTCTGGGGGCGCGGCGACGACTTCGCCGAGGTGCGCGTCGACCCCAAGGACGCCGAGGTCGTCTACGTCGCCAACACCGCGGCCTACCGCTCCACCGACGGCGGCGCCACGTTCGTCTGCTTCAAGGGCGCGCCGGGCGGCGACGACTACCACCGCCTCTGGATCAACCCCGAGAACCCCGACATCCTCCTCTTCGCCACCGACCAGGGGACGGTCGTCAGCGTCAACCGCGGCGAGACCTGGAGCTCCTGGTACAACCAGCCGACCGCGCAGCTCTACCACGTCTCCACCGACGACCGCTGGCCCTACTGGGTCTACGGCGGGCAGCAGGAGAGCGGCTCGGCGGCGGTGGCCAGCCGCGGCGACTACGGGGCGATCACCGTCCGCGACTGGAAGACGGTGGGTGCCGAGGAGTACGGCTACGTGGCCGTCGACCCGCGGAATCCCGACCTCGTCTACGGTGGCAAGCTGACCCGCTTCTCGCACAGCACCGGCGATGCTCAGGACGTCGCCCCCGAGCCGGTGCGCACCGGCCAGTACCGCTTCCTGCGCACCGCCCCGGTGCTCTTCTCGCCGGCCGATCCGCGCGTCCTCTTCTATGCCGGGCAGGTGCTCTTCAAGACCACCGACGGCGGGCGGCAGTGGGAGGTGATCAGCCCCGACCTCTCGCGCGAGGCGCCGGAGGTGTCGGCGAGCGTCGGCGTCTACCGCACGCCGGAGGTCGCCAAGGCGCTGCGCGACAAGCGGCGCGGCGTGATCTACACGGTGGCGCCGTCCCCGCTCGACGCCAACCTGATCTGGGCCGGCACCGACGACGGGCTGATGCACGTCAGCCGCGACGGCGGCAAGACCTGGACGAACGTCACGCCGCCGGCGCTCGACTCCTGGAGCAAGGTCTCGCTGATGGAGGCCTCGCGCTTCGACCGCGACGTCGCCTACGCCGCGATCAACCGCATCCGCCTCGACGACCCGAAGCCGCACGTCCTCCGCACCCGGGACGGTGGGAAGACCTGGGTGGAAATCGTGAACGGTCTTGCCGAAGCGCCGGTGAACTCCGTGCGCGAGGACCCGCTGCGGAAGGGGCTTCTCTACGCGGGCACCGAGCGCGGGGTGGCGGTCTCCTTCGACGACGGGGAGCGCTGGCAGCCGCTGCAGCTCAACCTGCCGGCCACCTCGGTGCGCGACCTGGTGGTGCACGGCGACGACCTGGTCGTCGGGACGCACGGCCGCGGTTTCTGGATCCTGGACGACGTCACCCCGCTGCGACAGCTCACGCCGGCGGTGGCGTCGGACGACGCGCATCTCTTCACGCCGCAGCTGGCCACCCGGGTGCGCCGCAGCAAGAACACCGACACGCCGCTGCCACCCGACGAGCCGATGGGGCAGAACCCGCCCGACGGCGCGGTCATCGACTACGCTCTGCGCTCGGCGGCGAAGGTGGTCACGCTGGAGGTGCTGGACGCGGCCGGGAGGCTGGTGCGCCGCTACGCCAGCGACGACGTCCCGCCGCCGGTCGAGAGCGGCCTCCGGGTGCCGCATTACTGGATCCGCCCGCCGCGCGTCCTCTCCACCGCGGCCGGCATGCACCGCTTCGTCTGGGACCTGCGCGCGCCCGAGCCGGCGGCGCTGTCGCACGAGTACCCGATCGCGGCGATCCCCTACGACACGCCACGCGCGCCCGAGGGGGCGGCCGCGCTGCCGGGGGACTACACGGTGCGGCTGACGGTGGACGGCAAGACGCTCGAGCAGCCGTTGAAGGTGCGCATGGACCCGCGGGTGACGACCTCGGCCGAGGAGCTGCGGCTGCAGCACGCGACGGCGACGCGGATCACCGAGGCCATGCGCCGGGACGTGGAGGCGCTGGAGCGGTGGAGGGTCCGGAGCGCGCGCCTGCCGGAGAAGAGGCGCAAGGAGGCCGAGGCGCTGCGCGAGAGGCTGACCAAGCTGAACGAGGAGCTGGCCACGCTCCTGGGCGTGCTGAACGAATCCGACGCCGAGCCGACGCCGCAGGCGGTGCGCGCGGCCGGGGAGCTGGAGGCGAAGCTGGCGGCCGCCGACGCGGATGTCGCCCGTCTCTAGACGGAGCATTTTGCTCCGAAACTCAGCATCAGCATGGCGCCGGCCCGGCGGCGCGCCCGGCACGCCTCTTGAAGTCGGGCAGCCGGAGGCCGCGAACTAACATGCCCGCCGTGCTCCCAGCCAAACGCCGCGTCCTGCTGGCCGCGGCGCTCCTCCTCCTGGCGCTCGGTGCCGCGGGCCTGGCGTTGCTGCGCCGGCTCGACCGGGCCATCGAGCGCGACGCCTCGGTGGAGCGCTGGCGGCAGAAGCGGGTGCGGCCGCTGGAGTTCGTGGCGGCCGCGCGGCGCCCGGCGACGCCGATGTGGGGGGACGGGACCGTCTCTTCGGTGGCGGCAGCGGCCGGCATGCTCTGGTCGGGCGGCGGCTCGGGGCTGACCGACGGCACGCGCGTCTTCGACGCCGCGTCTGGACTGCCGTCGCTGCGCGTGGAGGCGGTCGCCTCCTGGCGAGGCATCCCGGTCTTCGCGCTGGAGCGCGGCGGCTGGGGCAGGGTGGACGAGAGCGGCGTCCGGCTGGCGCGCAGCGGCTGGGGCGAGCTTCAGGTCCGAGCGCTGCTGGAGACCGAGGGAGGGGAGCTCCTGATCGGAGCGCGGCAGGGGCTCTTCCGGGTCGCCTGGGGCACCAGCGAGCTCGAGCGCCTGGACAGCGAGCCGGTGCGCGCGCTGGCGCTCGGGCCGTCCGGCGAGGTGCTGGCCGGCGGCGAGCGCGGCCTGCGCGTCGTCTCGCTGCACGGCGAGGCCCGGCGCGTCGAGACGCCCGATCCCTGGGTCGACTCCGTCGGCTGGGACGGCGACACGCTCTGGGCCGCGACCGCGGCGGGGATCGCCACCGGACGCAGCCGCGCCGCTTCGCTGGAGCTGCACCGCGCCGGCGCCGACCTCACCGGCGGCGTACTCCTGAGGCAGACCTTCACCGCGCTGCCCGCGGACGGCACACCCCGGGTGGTCACCCTGCGAGGGGACGGCGCCCGCGCCGAGACCGCCACGCCGGAGCGGTTCCGCGCGCTGCTCTCCGCCGGAGGAGAGCTGCTGGCCGACGGACCCTCGGGGCTCTGGCGGCGCGACCGCGAGCTGGGCTGGCGCCTCCTGCGCCGGCGCCCCGCCGGGGCCCTGCCGCACGCGCACGTGAACGCGGTCGCGGCACAGGAAACCATCCTCTGGGCCGGCTTCTTCGACGGCGGCATTGCCCGAAAAGAGGCGCTCTCGCCCGTCTGGGAGAACGTCGAGGGGGGCGCCTGGGGCGTGAACGCGCTCCTCCCCGCCGGGGGCGCGCTCTACGCGGCCACGCTGCGCGGAGCGTTCCGCGTCGATCACGGCCGCGCGGTCGAGCTCCCCGGCGCCGGCGGCGCCTTCGCGCTGGCCTCCACCGGATCCGGCATCGCGGTGGGCTACGGGCAGGGGGTGCTGCTCCCGGAGCAGCGGCTGCTCTCCGCGTTCCACGGACTGCCCGGCAACCAGGCCTATGCGCTGGCGATGGCGCCGGCGCGCGAGGCGCTCTGGGTCGGCACGCCGTCGGGGCTGGGGCGCGTCGAGCGGCGTCGCGTCGTCTTCCGCACCACCACCGGCGAAGGCAAGCTGCCGCATCCCTGGGTGACCGGCCTCCTCGACCGCGGGGACGCGCTCTACGTCGCGACCTACGGCGGCGGCGTCGCCAAGCGCACCGGCGACGGCGAGGCCGAGCGCTGGGAGCGCTTCGTGGAGACCGAGGGGCTGAAGGTGAACGCCGGCGCGCTGGTCGCCGACGGGAACGGCCGGCTCTGGATCGGCACGCAGGGGCGCGGCCTCTGGCGGTCCGATACCGGCGTCACCCGCTTCGAGCGCGTCGACGTGCCGCTGCCCTCGCCCGACGTCTTCAGCCTCGCCGTCGTCACGCCGGAGAAGGCGCTCTACGCCGGCACCGCCGAAGGGCTCGCACGCATCTCGACAGAGGAATCGGAGACTCCATGAAGAAGGGCCTGCTGCTGTTGCCGCTCCTGGCGATGCCCGCGCTCGCGCAGACGGGGCTCCTGGTCCCCACCGAAGGCGGCCGACCCGACGCGCGCGTGCTGTCGCTGCGCGAGATGGCCGTGGACATCGGCGTGGCCCGCGGCTACGCCCGCGTGAACGTGCGGCAGGTCTACGAGAACCACACCCCGCGCGTGCAGGAAGGCACCTGGCGCTTCCGCCTTCCGGAGTCGGGGCTGGTCGGCGATTTCGCGGTCTGGGACGGCCTGGTGCGCATCCCCGGCGTCATCCTGGAGAAGCGGCGCGCCCGCGCGATCTACCGCGACCTCACCACGCAGCGCATCGACCCCGGCCTCCTGCAGCAGGGGGAAGAGGAGGACCGCGAGCCCTCCTCGTCGGGGCGCGCGGCCGACCGGCCGTCGGGCGGGGCCCTCTTCTCGGTGAAGGTGGCACCGATCCCTTCTTACGGGACGAAGCGCCTGGAGATGCAGTACCAGCACGAGGTGCCCTGGCTGGACGGCGTCGCCGAGCTGCGCTTCCCGCTGAAGCCGGGCGACGGCGAGCCGATGACCGCGGCCAGCCTCAGGGTGACGGTGACGCTCCTCGACGGGACGCCGGCGAAGCCGGTCGCCGGGTCGCTACCGCTCACCATCGAGGGCGCGCGCGCCATCTTCACCGCCACCAACGTGAAGCTCGACAAGGACGTGGTCCTGCGCTTCACCCGTGCCGCAAAGCCGCTGGCGCTGACCGCGTTCCGGAACCCGGCCGGCCAGCTCCCCGACGGACTGGCGCTCGCGCCCTGGGAGCGACCCGCCGACGTCCCGCCGGAGAAGGACGGCTTCTTCCTGCTGGAGTGGGCGCCCAAGGGAAAGACCGCGGCCGCCGCGACCGCGTCCACGCAGCAGCAGAAGGACCGCGGGCCGCTGGCCATCGCCTTCCTCTTCGACACCTCCCTCTCGCACCGCTGGCAGGGGCTCGAGACGGCCTACGCCGTGCTGGTGAACCTCCTCGATTCGCTGAAGGCGGGCGACCGCTTCGCGCTGATCCCCTTCGACCGCGCGCCGGCGCCCGAGCCGGCCGGCCTGGCGGCCGCGTCCGCCGATCGGCGGCGCGATGCGCTCACCTACCTGCGCTCGCGCCCGCTCTCGCCGGGCACCGACGTGGCCGCGGCGGTGAAGGCGGGCGCGGCGGCGGTCCAGAGCGCCGGCAAGGCCGGGCGCGTCGTGCTGCTCACCGACGGGGCCGGGCCGACCGGCGATCTGGTGGCCGCCCGCGGCGCGGTGCCGCTCTTCAGCATCCTGACCGGAGAGGAGCGTCGCGAATCCTACGGCGTGGCGTCGAGCGCGGTGCTCGGGCTGGCCGAGCCGTCGCTGGAGTCGGCCGAGGCGAGCCTGTTCCTGAGGCAGCTCCTGGAGCCGGTGGATCACGATCGGGGAACCACTGGTCGTGGTTCCCCAAGCCCCTCCGGCTCCGAGCTGCCGGTGAAGGTCAGCGGCGGCGACCCCAAGCTGCGCGACGTCTACGCGGTCATGACCCAGCCGCCGATCGCCGGTGCGCTCTCCGGCTGGGTGGGGCGCTACCAGCAGCCGGTCGCCTCGGCGACGCTGGCGCCGAAGGACGTGGCCGGCGCGCCGTCGCTCACCGCGCCGTTCCCGGAGACCGCGCTCGAGGCGCGCGACCTGCCGCGGCGATGGGCCAAGGCACGCGTCGACGACCTCCTCCGCCGCATCGAGCTGGAGGGGGAGAAGAGCGAGTGGGTGAACGAGATCATCGAGCTCTCCCGCCGCTACAAGTTCGTGACTCCCTACACCGCGTTCCTGGCGGCGCCGCGCTCGCTGCTGCGCCCGAGGCGGATCCAGCCCGGTGACCCGGTGATCCGCATCGAGGCCGATCCCGGCATCGTCGCCGCGTCGGCCCTCTTTCCCTTCGGGGCCCGCGTCGAGCTCTCGCGCATGCCGAAGAGCAACGTCTGGCAAGGGCGCTTCCTGGTGCCGGAAGGGCTGCCCGACGGTCGCATCGCGGTGCGCCTGGTGCTGCGCGACGTCTCCGGCTCGACCTTCGTCGAGACCAAGCACGTCGTGCTGGACGGCACCGCTCCGGTGATCACGCCGGACGCGCCGCGCGCCGCCGAGCGCGGCAAGCCGCTGGCGATTGCGGTGCGGGCCGACGCCGACGTGATCTTCCTCTCCGCGCGGCTCGCCGACGGGCCGCCGGTGCCGCTGCGCTGGGACGACGAGAAGAAACGGAACGTGGCCGAGCTGCCGGTGCCTCCCGAGGCCTTCGGGCGGACCGAGCTCTTCTTCGAGGCCAGCGACGCCGCGGGCAACCACGGCTTCGCCCGGCTGCCGGTCGAGGTGCGCTGATGAACGCTCGCGGGCTCCTCCTGCTGTCGGCCGGCGCCCTCCTGACCGCCGGCGCCGGCGCGGTCTCCACGATCCCCTGGACCGAGCTCACCGAGTCCGACTGGCTGCTCGGTCTCGCCGTCAAGCAGTCCGTGGTCGACGGCCGCACCGTGCACTACCCGACGCCCACCCGCGAGCTGGCCGCCGCCCTCGAGGCGAAGGCCGGCGAAGAGATGACCGCCGCGGTCGCGCTCCGGCACCTGGCCGAGGCCAAACGCGAGCTGGGCGATCGCGCCGGCGCCGAGAAGGCGCTGGAGGCGTGGGCCGGGAAATCGCATCCGTCGGGACCGGCGTGGGCGGAGGCGGCGCGCTGGGGCGCGCAGTACGGCTCCTGGGCGTTCGCCTTCCGCTCGGCGGAGGCGGCGCTCGACCCGAGCGCCGGACTGGCCGTCGAGGACCGGCGGGCCCTGTCGACCGAGCGCATCGCTTGGGCGGCGGCGCATCCGGAATCCGGCGACGCGCTGGCGCTGCGCGGCGCGCGGGCGGCGATGTTCCCCGAGGACGCCGGTTACGTCGAAGAGTGGGTGCGCGCGCTCGAGGACGCGAACCGGCTCCCCGAGGCGGAGGCGGCGCTGAAGAAGGCGACCGCCTTGCCTGAAGAGCGGCGCACGCTGGTGGCCGCCGACCTGCGCGCCGACCACGGCGACAAGGCCGGCGCCTACGCGCTGCTGGAAGCCTACGTGAGCGACGGCGGGCGGAAGCTCTCCTACGACATGGAGAGCGCCTTCGCCAAGCGGGTCGAGGAGTCGGCGAGCCGGAAGCTGGACGAGTGGCGCGGCTCGCTGGAGCAGCGCTACGACGCGCGGGCCCTGGTCTTCCTGTCGCGCTACTTCCGCGGGCATGGCCGCGGCGACCAGGCCTTCGAGCTCCTGACGCAGGTCGAGCGGCGGTTTGCCGGTGATGGGGGAACCACTTCGCGGTTCCCCCCAGCCCCCTCCGGGGACTCCTTCGACCGCAAGGCGTGGGTGCTCGAGGCGCGGCTCTGGGAGTCGATCGACGCCATCCCCGAGGCGTTCCGCGCCCGCCTGGCGGCCTCTCAAGGCGCCGCCGACACCGACAAGGTGGAAGACCTGGGCGCGTTGATCCCGCTGGCTCTGCGGGCGGGCGGCCGGGCGCTGCCGTGGGGCGTCTACGACGACGAGGCCTACCGCTGGGCCGCGCGGGTGGACGTCACCCCCGGCTTCTTCACCGGCGGCCTCTCCTTCCTGCTGACCGGTTTCGACGGAAAGGCGGCGCTGGACGAGCTGGCGTCGCGCCGCCTCCCTGACCGCACGTTCTCGACCGCACGTCTCCTGCTGGCCGAGCTGAAGAAACGCGCGCCCAAGGACCCGCGGATGCCGGAGCTGGTGCTCGGTCTGATGGAGCGGCACGTGGAGCGCGGCGAGGGGGCCGAGGCGCTGAAGCTGCTGCCGGAGACGGACGGCGGCACCGCCGAGGTGCGGTCGCGCGCCCGGAAGGCCGCGCTGCAGGCGGCGCGGCAGGCCAAGGTGCCGCTCTCACGCGAGGTGGAGCTCTGGAAGGAGCGCCTTTCGCTGCTGGCGCCCGACGGCAGCACGCCGCGGGTGGGAGGCGCCTCGCGGGAGGAGCTCGGCTCGCCGGAGGAGATGGGCGAAGGCGAGGGGGAGACCCCCAAGAGCAGGGTGCGGTCGCTGAAGACCCCGCAGGGGGAGCGGTACGGCGCGGTGCTGGCCGAGGCCGCGGCGCGGCTCGACCAGCGGGATCCCTCGCACAAGACGTCGCTCTCGCTGCTCCTGGGGGAGCTCTCGCGCCTGCCGAAGGCCGAGACGCTCTGGATCTACGCCGCCGCCCGCATCGAGGGCTACCGCCTCGACGACGTGCTGGCGGCGCGCTACAAGGAGGCGCTCGACAGCTTCGGCGGCGCCGCCTGGTGGAACCGCCTGGCGCGCTGGTACGTCCGCCACAAGAAGCAGGAGGAGCTGAAGGCGCACGTCGAGGAGGTCGTCCGGCGGTTCCGCGGCGCGGAGCTCTTCGCGCGCGACCCTCGCGTCTCCGCCGGCGTGCCGGTCTCCGGACAGCCGAATCCTTACATCGAGGTGTCGCACTACCTGCGGCTCCTGGCCCTGGAGCGCTTCCCGGCCAGCCCCCAGGTCGTGCACGAGGCCGAGGCGGCGCTCATCCGACGCTCCGAGTGGGACGCCAAGGAGCCGGCCAAGAAGGTCAAGCTGCCGAGGCAGGGCGTCGTGGACGACGCGCTGCTGGCGCTCCGGCGCAACGCGGTGCTCTTCGCCGACGACGAGCGGCGCGCGGCCCTGATCAGCGACCTCATGAAGGACCGGGCGCTCGAGCCGCTGCTCCTGAAGTTAGAGAAGAGCGGGCTGCTGCGCACACCTGTGGAAGACCGCTTCCTGCTGGACGGCTGGGCGCGCCTGTCGCTCTTCGAGAAGGCGACGCCCTATGCCGACGCGCTGCACGACAGCTACCCCGGCAGCGAGCCGATCGCCACCGCCGCCATCAGCCTCCACCGCTCGCTCTCCGGCCTCGACCCCTCCCATGCCGCCGCGGTGGACCGCATCGCGCGCGACGTGGCGCCGGCGCTGGCCGACCCGCGCGCCGTGCTGACCGCCCAGGGGGAGACCTGGCAGGAGCTCGACCGTCCCGGCCCCGCCGGCGAGGCCTGGCGCCGCATCGTGGAGGTCTTCCCGCGCGATCCGGCGGCGATCCTCGAGGTGTCGACGATCTTCTGGGACTACGGCCGGATGCGCGAGGCGCTCGACGTGCTCGAGGCCGGCCGGCAGCGGCTTTCGCGGCCCCGCATGCACGCCTTCGAGGCCGGCGTGCTGCGCGAGGAGGTGCGCGACATGCCGGGCGCGCTCGACGAGTACACCGCGGCTTTGCGCGGCGAGGAGGACTGGGAGCACGCCTCCTGGTCCGGGGGCGAGTACCGCGCCCAGAATCGCCTGGCGCGCCTGATGGCCAAGAAGCGCGTGCTGACGGCGATCGTCGGCCGCATCGACGAGCTCAAGCCGGGCGACCCGAAGGACGAGGAGGCGCTGGTGCCGCTGCTCGGCCTCCTGGGCGTCGTGGTGGAAGACGTCTGCCAGTGCGACGACTGGCTCGACCTGCCGCACGACCCGGTCGGCCGCGAGGCGCGCTGGGAATCGCGTGCCGGCGCCCGTCCCTCGGAACGGCAGGGGATCGAGCTGGTCGGCGAGAAGCTGCTCGCCAAGACGAGCGAGATGATTCCCAAGGCGACCCGGCTGGCGTTCCTGGAGGCGGTGCGCAACCACCGCTACGGGCTCCTCGACCGGCGCTGGGCGGCCGACGCCGGGCGCGACGTGGAGCTGGACGCGGCGATCCTGCGGCGCGAGGCCTCGCTGCAGCCGACCGAGGAGCAGCGGATCGGGAAGGAGGTCGCGCTGGCCGATTTCCTCCTGACCGCCGGGCGCGTCGAGGACGCCGCCAGGGTCTGGGAGGCGCTGCGGCCGCGGATCGCCACGCTGCCCGAGGGGGGCACCAAGATCCGCGACCTGGTGGCCGGAGCCCGCTTCGCCGAGAAGGCGGGCAAAGACGCGCCGGCCGTCTGGCGCGCGGTCGGCCGCCAGTACCCCTGGTCGCTGGGTGTCATAGAAGATGAAGCGGATTTCCTCTTCCGCAGCGGGCTCAGCAAGGACGGCCTCGACCTCCTGGACCGGTCGGCGCAGACCGCCGCGCCGGGGCACAAGGAGAAGCTGACCGAGCGGCTGGCGCGCGAGGCGCTCGACCGCGGCGACCTGGCGGTCGCCAAGAAGGCGCTGGCCACGCTGCTGGGTCTGTCGCTGGACGACGACCGCCGCATCACGGTGGCGGCGCTGCTGGCGCGCATCTCGCTGCGCGAGGAGGGGGGGCGCTTCGACGCGCTGGGGCTCGCCAAGGCCGAGGCCGCCAAGCTGCCCGAGGAGCGGCGCGCCGACCTCTACGCCTCGGTGGCCTCGGGGGCGCGCGCGGAAGGGAAGCTCGACCTGGCGCTGGACCTCCTGATCGAGGCGCTGAACCGGCGGCTGGAGCGGGTCTGGATCACCGACGCCAGCCGGGTGGCGGCGCGGGCCGGCAAGGAAGCCAGCCTGCTGAAGTTCTTCGACGCGCAGCGGAAGCGCTCCCCGCGCGACGTGCGCTGGGCGGTGGCGGTGCGCGAGATCAAGACGTTCCAGGGAGACCTCGAGGGCGCGATTGCCGCCAGCAAGGAGGCGGTCCTGGTGGCGCCCGAGCGCGAGAGCCTGCACCGCGAGACGGCCGAGCTGATCGTGCGCGCCGGTCGTCCGGCCGAGGCCGCCGAGTTCCTGTCCGCCTGGGCCAGGCCGCGCGCCGGTGACGAGAGCGTGGCCGGCTGGCGCGCCGGGCTCTTCCTGCGCGCCGGCGAGGAGGCCAGGGCGCTGGCCGTCGAGCGCGAGGCGATCGCGGCCTGGCAGAAGGAGTCGGCCGCGCAGGGTCAGGCGCCGGAGCCCGAGGCGGTGCACGAGCGCAAGGCGCGGGCGGTGCGCCGCTTCGTGGGGCTCAACCGGCCGGGCCTGGCCTGGGAGATGGCCGGCGGGAGCCTCCCGTCCCTCAAGGGTGTCTCGCTGTCTCCCCGCGAGGTGGCCGAGATCGCGCTCCGCTCCGGGCATGCCCTGGCGTTGCTGCCGTTCCTGGAGAAGGAGGAGAGCTATCGCAGCGACGCCGCCTCGGCGGTGCAGCGCCTCGCCAAGCCGGAGCAGAAGGACGAGCTGCAGGCGGCGCTCCTGGCGCGGCTCTTCCCGGCCGGAAAGCCGAAGAGCGAGGCGGCCCTGAACAGCTGGTGGGACTTCGCGCAGCAGGCCGGCTTGCACCGCTTCCCCGAGGTGGTGGCCCGCCGTCTCCTGACCGAGCCGGCGCGTGTCGCCCCGTGGGGGACGAATCCGCCGATCGCGTTCCTGCGCAACGTGCAGCCCGTCGTCTCGACCGATGCCGGCGGCCGCACGCGCTGGACGTTCTCGCGCGCCGACTTCGCGCCGGAGTGGGCGAGCTACCTGGTGATCCGCGAGCGTTACCTGCTGCTGGAGAAGCTGCTGGCCCCGCTGGTGGCCGACCTGAACGCGCGCGTCACCGGCACAGCACCCCTAGCGCCGGCGACCTTCACCAGCTGGTTCCCGGTCGACGCCTTCGCGAAGATCGCCGCGCTGCCCGGCCGCGAATCCTGGAGGCAGATGGCCGCGGCCTGGCTGAAGACGCCGGAGGCCTATCGCCGGCTGGGCCGCGTCACCGAAGGGCGCTGGACGACCGAGCAGCGGCTGCGTCCGCTGGTGGACCTCCTCGACGAACCGACCCGCGCGGCGTTCCTGGCGCATTCCGCGCCGCGTGAGACTCCGAAGACCGCGGCTCCGGTGGATGCGGTGATGGTGGCGCGCGCCGCCGCGGTGGGCCGCACCACGACCGCGCTGGCGGCGCTCCTCCAGGGCAAGCCGAACGCCGGCAGCGACCCGGACATCGTGCGCCTGCGCGGTCCGCGCACTGTCGGCGAGGTCATGGGGAACGACCCGCGTTATCTCTGGGCCGACTTCCAGCCGCGTCCCGTGGACGTCGGAGACGACGCCGTCGCCGGCCGCGGTGCCGACGCCGGCCGGCTGCCGGGGCGCCTCTGGGGCGCCCGGCCCGGCGAGGCCTGGTACGTGCTGGAGGCGGTCGCGCGGTTCCGCGAGAAGGACGCGGCGAGCCCCTGGGTGCCGCTGGAGAGCCCGTCGCGCGGCGACGAGAGCGTCAAGACGCTGCTGGCGGTGCGCACCGCCGAAGGGCTGGGGGACGTACCGCTGGCGCTGCGGCTGGACGAGCAGTACTTCGCCGACCTGGGCCGGCGCGACCGGCTGGTCCGGCGCCTCCGGCTCCTGGTCAAGAGCGGTGACAAGGCTCGCGCCGAGGAGCTCCTCAAGGCCGAGGTGCGCTCGCGGCAGGCAAAGGCCGCCGCCGACCTCTATCTCGCCTGGCAGGCGGCCGCCGGAGAGCTCGCGCTCACCCCGCCGCTGGATCTGCTGGACGCCGGCAAGCCGGTCTCGGCCGCGCTGGCCGCCCACCTCTACGACGCGGCCGGCCCGCAGGTCGCCGCCCGCTTCAAGCCGGCCGACGACGCCGATTTCCGGGCCGCGCTGTCTCGCCTCTGGTATGCGGCCGGCGCGAACCTCGGCAAGGACCGCACGGTCTTCTACCTCGACGAGCTCTGGGCGCGCGGCGACGGCGTCCCCTATCCGGAGGCGGGGGCGCGGAAGCTCGGCCCCTGGTGGCCGCTGGCCAAGGACTACCTGGTGGGCCTGCCGGCGCTGTCGCGCAAGGAGGGGCTGGCGGCCGTGCGCGCGCTCCCCGATCCCGGGCCGCTGCGCCGTCTCGCCGAAACGAACCGGGATACGCGCGCCGATACCGCGCTGCTGCTGGCCAAGGCCGAGCTCGCGTCGGGCGAGGACGCCGCCGCGCTGGCGCGGCTGATCCGGCAGCTCGAGGGAGGCGCCGAGGAGTCGCTGCGCTGGAGCGAGCCGGTGCGCCCCGCGCCGCAGGCGCCCAGCGGCGAGGAAGGGGAAGGAGAAGCGGAGGCGTCGGCGCCGCGTGCCGCCGAGCCCTCCTCGGAGATCGCCCGCCTGGCGCAGTGGGCCCGCGCCTTCCATCAGTACGGCAAGGTGAAGGCCACGCAGGACACGGCCGACCAGCTGCTCGGCCAGCGGGTCGCCCACGACCTCGACATGGGGCCCGGCTCGGTGGCGACCTGGTCGCTGGCGCTCGAGCTGGCGCGCACGCCGGAGGCGCTGGCCCGGACGCTGGAGAATCTGGAGAAGAGCTGGGCGCGCGGAGAGTGGTACGGCGAGGCCGACATCCTGCCGATCGCGCGGCAGCTGGCCTCCAGGGACAAAGCGGCCGCGGCCCGCTGGCTGGCACGCCTGCCGGAAGCCACCAGCCTGGCCGGCGCCGAGCAGCGCGCGGCTCTGCTGGTGACCCTGCAGCAACCGGCGGAGGCCCGGCGCGAGCTGGAGCGCGCCCGCGCGCGGCTGCCCCTCACCGCGGCGGAGGAGCAGCGCGCCTTCGACGCCTGGCGGCGGGTAGAGGCGCCGGAGGCGCCCGATGCCCCGCCGCTCTGGAAGAGTGCCGCGGCGATCTGGAAGAAGCGCGGCCCCGACCTCGATCAGTGGGGGGACCTCCTCATCCAGCAGCTCAACCGGCATCCCTACGACGTGCTCTCGGCGCGGGTCGTGCTGCGAAGCCTCGCCCCGGCGCGCGAGGCGGTCGTCCTGCCCGCGGTGGCCGCGCTGCAGAGCTACGACGAGGTGCCGTTCCTCCGCGTGGTGCGCTCGGAGCGGCAGCGCTCGCCGCGCGCCGCCCGCGCGCTGCTGCCCGGCCGGGCGCCCGAGGCGCGCAGCCTCGCGCAGCGTCATTACCCGGGCAGCGAGATCGACGGGCTCCTCTCCGACCTGGCGCGCGTCGGGGCGGCCACCTCGGACAGCGCCCTCCTGGAAAGCGCCCTGTCGCAGCTCACCGAACGCAAGTACGCCGGCCTGAAAGCGCTGCAGGCCGAGCTCGGCGTCGCCAGGATCCAGGCGGCGCCGAAGCCGGAGACGGTGCGCAGCGTGGACGGGCAGCTCGTGGCGGTGCGGCCGCGAGACCTCACCTGGGACACCTACGCGCGTGTCCTGAACGCGGAGGACGTGCCGTGAAGAAAGCGACTCTCAGCCTCGCGCTGGCCTTGCCGTTCGCGCTGGCGTTCGCCGAGGCGCGCGCCGATCTGCCGCTGCCGGACGCTCCGGTGCAGCTGGTGGTGCCGGACGCCTCCGCGCTGGACGCCGCGCTCGGCGGCGGCCTCCGCGCCGCGCTCGAAGGCGACCTCCCGGCCTCCGATCCGGTGGCCGCGGCCTGGCGCCGCACCCGTGTCGGCGGCAAGCTGGAATCGCAGTGGGCACTCTTCACCAAGGACCTCTCGATCACCTGGAAGGACCTGATGGCGCTGAAGCCGCGGTCGCTCGGCTTCGCGCTGCTGGCGGTCGGAGACCTGGAGGCGGTGCTGGCGGTCGAGACGCCGCTGGCCCAGCTGACGCTGGCGCTCCCCGCCGGCGCGGAGAAGGCGCATCGCGGCGCCGCCTACCACCTGGTGTCCAAGGGAGGCGGCGACGAGAGCACTGCGGCGCGGCGCCTGGGCCTCGCCTGGGCGCGGGTGGACGGGACGCTGCTCCTGGCCACCAGCGAGCGCGCGCTGCTGCTCTCGCTGGACGCGGCGGTGGAGAAGAAGAGCACCAAGGCGTTCCTGCCCGGCCTGGCGTCGCTGCGCCTCGACCTCGATCAGTTGTGGCGCGACCTCTACTTCCGCCGCGAGTTCCTCTTCGAAGGAGAGCGGAGCAAGGGCGTCCTCCTCGCCGCGCTGAGGAGCGAAGCGGGCTCGCTGGTGGAAGTGCGCGAGGGCGTCCTGGAATCGGCCGCGCCCGCGTTCAGCTGGCCGACCGAGGGGCGCGCCGTCGCCGCCAGCGGCTACGAGACCGACGCCTCGCGCTTCCTCTCGGCGCTGCGCGGCGGGTTGCTGGAGCCGGTCCCGAGCCTCTCCGACCGCCCCGTCGCCGCGAAGAAGCCGCTGCCGGACGCCACCGCCGGCGCCGACCGCTACCTGGTGGACATCACCAAGGCCGCGCCGGCCGACGCGCGCGGCGAAGAGGGAGAGCTGCCGCAGTGGGCGCAGCTCGTGAAGGGGCTCGGCCTCACCGGCTTCGGGTGGGAGCTTGGGACCGACGGGGTGCGGCGCCTTGTCCTCAAGGCTCCTCCGTCGACCGACGCGCGTTTCGCCGAGCTGGCCCGCCTCACCTCGGCGCGCCGCGCCGGCCGCGCCGCCGAGGTGAAGGGAGAAGTGCAGGTCGGCCCCGACCTTCCGGCGGTCGCCTGGCTGCGCACCGGCGACTACCTGTGGCTGGCGCGGCAGCGCGCCGAGCTTCAGGGGGTGCCGACTCCCGCCGTATCCTCCGATCTGGTGCGCTGGAGCCGACTGGACCTGAAGGCGATGGCCGAGGAGGGGAAGCTCTGGGCGAAGGCCGAGGGCGTCTTCTCTCCCGACCAGACGCGGCCCTTCTCCGACCGCATCCTGGGACTCCTCGGATGGGTGCCGCGCACGAGCTCGATCGCGGTCGAGCGCAAGGCGGCGAACGGACGCTTCACCGAGAGGGTCGTCTTCGTGTCGAAGTGATCAGGTGATCGGGGCGGCGCTCCTCTCGCTGGTTCTAGGTGTTGATGCGGCGCCTGACGGCGCCGTGGAGATCGCCTCCGCCAAGTCTCCGGTTGGGTCACATGGCGGTGCCTACGGCACCGCAGAGATCGCCTCCGCCAAGTCTCCGGCGACCGGTGAAATCGAGGTCTGGAGGTTCGGGGCGGGCGAGATCACCCCGCTGGAGGGCGCCGATCGGGCGCGCGCGGTCGGCTCGCTGCAGAAGGCCTGGGTGCTGAAGGCCTGGGCCGAGGCCCACCCCGACGCCTCGGTCCCGCTGCCGCGCAGCGTGTGCGAAGGAGGCTCGAGCTGCTGGCTGCACCGCGGCCATGGTTCCCTGGGACTGCGGCGGGCGACGTCCCTCTCCTGCAACGCCTACTTCCGGCGGCTTGCCAACGAGACGCCGGAATGGCTGCGGCGGAAGGCGCTGGAGGAGGTTGGCTTTCAGGTGCCCGAGCGGCTCGACGCGGACGCGTCGATCGGCCTCCTTTCCGGGGAGGCGGTCACGATCACGCCGCGAGCCCTGATGAACGCGTTCGCCTCGCTGGTGTCGGCACCCTGGACGGCGCGTGAGGACGGCCGCCGCGAGCTGCTGGACGGCCTGCGCGACGCCGCCGAGGCCGGCACGGCCGGCGGCCTCCCGATGCGGGGACTCCTCGCCAAGACCGGCACGGTGCCGGCGGAGGACGCCCCGCTGGCGGTCTCCGGCTGGGCCATGGCCTTCGACCCCGGCGGCACTTCCGGCCGGCTCCTCTTCCTGCCGCGCGGCTCCGGGGCGGAGGCGGCGGTGCGGCTCGGCGAGCTCTACGCCCGCGAGCTGCCTGGGGCCGCCCACAAGACTCCTGCGAGGGTGGGCTCGGCGCGGCCGCGGCGCGCGATCCCGGACGTCGTGCGCGTGCGGCTGCTCTCGTCGCTCGGCGGCGCGGTCGTCACCGCGCGCAACGTCGGCACGACGCCGGCGTCCGGCGCGCGAGGCTGGATCGGGCCGGGCGCCGAGGTGCGGCTGGAGATCGGCGACCGCGTCGGGGAAGCGACCTGGGAGCTCCAGGTCGCGCCCTATGGCCTGCTGCGGCGGGTGCGCGGCTCGCTGGAGCTGCACGGCGGCACGCGCCAGCGGCTGGTGCTGACGACCTCGCAGCGCGACTACGTGGAGGGTGTCGTGCGCGGCGAGCTCTCCCCCGGCTCTCCCCACGCCGAAGAGCTGGCGGCGACGATCCTCCGTTTCCTGGCCTTCGGGGCGCGGCACGGCACCGAGGACGTCTGCGACTTGTCGCACTGCGCCCACTTCGTGGGCCTCGGCCCGCTGGCGACCTGGACCCGCTCCGACAGCGCGGTGATGACTCCGTCGCCGCTGCCGCCGCCGGCGCTGAACGACGTCGCCTACCAGAAGGTGCGCCGCGCCGCCGCCAGGGAAGGCCCGCGCTTCTTCTCGACGCACTGCGGCGGGGAGTCGCTCTCGGAGCGCGAGGTCTGGGGTATCGGCTCGGACGCCAGCTACGTCTGCCGCCGGCACGCCGGCGACCCCTCCCCCTGGACGCGCTTCCTGCCCGAAGGCAAGCTGCGCCGCGCGCTCGGCAACGTCAGCGCGATCGAAGTCGTCGACCGGAACGGGGTGCGCGTCACCAGGGTCACGCTGGCCGGCGGCGGCGCCCGCACGTTCCTCTACGACGAGCTGCACTCGGCGCTGGCGGATTCGATGGGCTGGGACGCGCTGCCGTCCCCGCCTGACGCCTACGAGCGTGAGGAGAAGGGCTGGCGCGTCAGCGGGCGGGGCCGCGGGCACCGCGTCGGGTTGTGCTTGTCGGACTGAGGACGAGGCTCCGTCAGCCTGTGTCGTGGGGCCGGGGTCGCAGGAGTTCGCGTCACTTCGCCGACATCAGGCGCCGCAGCTCGGCCAGCCAGTCGGTGACCACGTCGATGCGCCGAGGGATGCTGGCCTCGGGCACCTGGACGGTGAGGATCCGGCTGCCGTCGGAGGTCACGTCGTAGGTGCGAAAGCTCGCGCTGCCGGCGTACCAGGAGCGCTTGAAGAGCGTGCGCGTGGAGCGCGGCTCGAAGCGAGGCTGGGTGGAGACCGCCACCACCCGCAGCTCGTCGTCGTGGCGATAGAAGAGCTCGCCGTTGCGGGCCCAGACCGGGAAGGTGCCGCCGTCGGCCGACACCTGGTGGCGATCGCCGGGGCCGGGATAGGCCTCGACGTAGACCTCGGGCCGACCGGTCTCGTCCGACGCGTACGCCAGGTAACGCGCGTCCGGCGAGAAGCTGGAATTCCCCTCTCCCGCGCGGGTGGCCCGGAATGGGCGGCCCGGCGCGGTTCCGTCCAGGCGCCGCACCCAGATGTTGGTTCCCGTCTCGGGTTCGGTCACGTTGTAGGTGATCAAGGTCCCGTCGGCGGAGACGGCGCCGGTGACGGTGTCGAGCTCCGTCGACTCCTTCCAGAGCGGGGCCGCCTCTGCCGAGGATCCGAACGGAATCCGGTGGATCTCGAAGGGCGGACGGTCGACCACGAAGAGGACCTCGCGCCCTCCGGCGGTCCAGACCGGCCCGAATTCCGAGCGTGGGCTCGAGGTCAGGCGCGAGAGCGTCCCGCGCTCCAGGGAGATCGTCCAGACGTCGAGGTTCTCGTCCTGGATGGTCACCGCGATCTGCTTGCCGTCGGGAGAGAGCGCCGGGTCCCGGAAGCGGCGCGTCTCGGGAAGGACCTTCTCGAGCTTGCCGGCGCGGTCCAGCCAGACGAGCTCGCGGAGCGGGTCGCCGACGGAGGCGGGGACGTAAGCCAGCGTGCCCTGTGCCGACACGTCGTATTGCGCGAAGCCTCCGGTCTGCGAGCTGGAGATGTCGTCCAGCACCGCCCTGGCCGGGCCGGTGACGGCCGCTCGCCCGGCGTCGAAGGTTGCGGCGTAGAGTCGCTGCCCCTTCGCATAGACCAGGTATCCGCCGGGCAGGTAGCGCCCGTGGAAGCCGCCCTGCACCACGTCGCGCACCTCTCCCGTCTCCAGCCACAGCACCGCGACCCGCGACGCGTCGACCGGGGTGCGGAAGCCGGTGAAGAGGACGGCCTTGCCACCGGGGAGCACCTGCGGCCACCAGTGCCCGAGCTCGCCGCTCTTGCGGTCGGGCGTGCTGAGCCGCTTCAGCTCCCCTCCTTCGGCGGAGACTCGGAAGAGCCCGTCCGAATAGATCGGCGCGATGACGATCTCCCGGCCCGAAAGCCAGGCCGCGCCGCCGGCGCCCTGCTGGCTGCCCAGGTCGTAGGGCCGCCCTCCCTGCGCCGCCACCTTGCTCAGGCGATCGCGTGTGGTGAAGCCGATCCACTGCCCGTCCGGCGAAACGAAGGGGCCGTTGCCGCCTTCGGTGCCCTCGATCGGGGTCACCGACGGAGAGGAGAGAGGCCGTCGGAAGAGCTGGCGCCGCCCCGCCGCCTGCCCGCTGAAGATCAGAGTCTCGCCGTCGGGCGTGAACGCCAGGCCTGGTTGGTCGGCGATCGAGAGCTCCTGCGTCCTGGGCAGCTCGATCGAGAGGGTGCGGGACGGAGAGGCCTTCTCCGCCGGGGGCGGCCAGACCAGCCGCCCCGCCAGCGCGCCCAGCGCGAGCGCGGCCAGGACGCTCGACGCCCAGAGCGCCCCGCGGCGACGATCCAGCGCCGGCGCGGGCGGCGCGGCGGCCGGCTGCGCCTCGGCGCGCTCCAGCTCGACGCGCAGGTCGCCGGCGTCGCGCATCCGGCGGCGCGGGTCGCGCTCCAGGCAGCGTTCCAGGACGCCGCGGAAGCGCGCCGCGGCCGCAGGGAGCGAGGCCCAGTCGGGCTCGCGGGTGAGCACCGCTGCCAGCACGTCGCTGACCGTCTCGCCGCTGAAGAGCCTGCGTCCGGTCAGCATCTCCCAGAGCACCACGCCGAGCGCCCAGATGTCGGCCCCCTTGTCGACCGGCTTGCCGCGCGCCTGCTCCGGCGACATGTAGCCGGCGGTCCCCAGGATCACACCCGCCTCGGTGCCGGCGTAGGCGAGCGTGGGGGAGTGCGAGAGGTCCATGGTGGTGTCGGTCCGCGAGTCGGGACGCCAGGCCTTGGCCAGCCCGAAGTCCAGCACCTTGACCCGACCGCCGTCGCTGAGCTTGACGTTCGCCGGCTTGAGGTCGCGGTGGACGATGCCGCGGTCGTGCGCGGCCTCCAGCGCGGCCGCGATCTGCTTGGCGATCTCGACCGCCTCGTCCACCGGCACCGGCCCGCGCGCGATCCGCTCCGCGAGGTCCACGCCCTCCGCGAGCTCGAGCACCAGGAAGCGCTTCCCTTCCCAGGCCTCGAAGCCGTAGATGGCGGCGACGTTCGGGTGGCTGAGCTGCGCCAGCAGCTTCGCCTCGCGCTCCAGGCGCGCCAGGCGCTCCGGGTCCGAGGAAAGGTCGGAGGGCAGCAGCTTCAGCGCCACGTCCCGCCCCAGCGCGGTGTCCACGGCGCGCCAGACCTCGCCCATCCCGCCCGCCCCGATCCTGGCCGTGACGCGGTAATGAGAGAGCGTGCTGCCAATCACCTGGAGAGATGATAGGCAGTAATTCGGATTCTCCGCGTCCCGTCCAAGCTCGCTAGAACCCGATCGTCGGCCCCCCCTGGGTCTCGCCGATCGGCACCATTGCCAGGATCTTCGGATCGGCGGTGCCGTTGTCGACTCGGGTGCCGAGCGCCACCACCCGACCCTGCGAGCCCGGTTGGGCGACCACCTCGCAGAGCACGTTGGTGCGGTCCTTGCCCTCGACGCCGAGCTGCACGAAAACCGGGTTCAGCTGCAGCTTCTCGTAGGCCCCGACCGTGATGGTCTTGGTGCCGATCGGGCCGCTGCGCTCCTTGCCCTTCTCGAAGAGCCGCACCTCCACGGTGGCCGGCTTGCCGTCGATCTCGGCCAGCACCAGGTTCGTGCGGGCGCCGCGCGAGGCGTCGATGGAGTGCTCGAACCCATCGGCGATGAGGCGCTTCTGGTCGGCGGCGGCGGTGGCCGCCGAGGTGTTGCTGGGCATCACCGGCACGGCGTCGCCGAAGTTCCCGTCGTTCGTCTTGGAGAAGACGCGTGAGCTCATGATGACCGACGGGCTGTCCATGTCGACCAGCAGCTCGCCGGTGGAGTTGGAGTCGATCCCGAAGACCTGCTTCAGCACGTTGTCGTAGGAGACCGTCTGCCGCGGCCCCAGCGTCAGCGTCGCGCTGGTGGCCGGCGCGCCGAAGCCCACCGAGGGAATGTAGGTGACCGAGTAGCTCTTGGCGCTGGCGGTGCCGTTCGTCAGCGAGAGCGTGGATTCGTAGGGGTAGACCGCCGGGCCGCGCCCGAGCTTGGAGTCGAACCCGTTCACCACCGTCGGGACCACGAATCGGTAGGGGAGACCGGCCAGCGGGCGGCGCGCCGCCGCCACGGCGCCCGTGGGTAGCGGCCGGCTCAGGAAGCTGGAGGCGTCCTGGTTCGTGTTGTCGATGACGGTGGCCAGGCCCACCACGCTGCCGTCGCCTCCGATCACGCTGAGCGTCACCGAGGCCGCAGGGACCTGCTGCCCCTTGAAGATGTCGCCGTCGTTGATCTGCACCTTGGCGTAGGGCGGCAGGGTGCGGGTCGTGCGGTAGAGGACCGCGCCGTTGCCGTCGTAGATCGTCAGCAGGACGGTCGCCGACTTGCCGGTGCTCTCGGCGAGGATGAGGTTCGAGCGATAGGTCGGGTCGGAGACCAGGCCGGAGATGAAGTGGTCGGCGGTCGAGGTCGCGCCGGTGCCGCGCTTGACGACCGGGAGCTGGAAGCCGTAGGCGCCGCCGCCGGGCGCCGGCGAGTCGACCACCGAATCGGCGCGGATCTGGGCGATCTTGCTCGAGCGCACTTCCAGCGCGCCGGACACGAGGTCGAGCGGCTTGAAGCCGAACAGCCTGGAGAGCGGATCGGTCAGCGAGAGGACGTCGGAGCCGGGGATCTGCACGGTCGCCTTGAGCACCCGCGAGCAGTCGAAGCCGTCAGTCGATGGGTCGCCGGTGTCGCGGGTGAAGTAGAGGTCGGCCACCACCGGGTCGGTGCCGACGTTCGAGAGGAGGAGCTTGGAGATGAAGACGACGCGGCGGCCGTTCTTCAGGAAGTCGGTCGTCACGGTGGAGGGCACGATGAGCGAGGACTCCCCGGCCGCGAGCAGCGGCCGGGTGGTGCAGTTGCCGCCGGAGGTGTCGTCGAGGTCCTGGAACTGCACCCGGGCCGACTGGCCGTCCTGGGTGCGCACCGTGAGGAACGCGTAGCGCGGCAGCACGCCGCCGCTCTCACCCTGGATTCGCTTCGACTCCACCGCGAACGTACGCGTCTCGCCCGGCGCGAGGGGTCGCTCGTTCCATTCGTTGTCGGGCGAGAGCCAGCCATCCGGTCCGGTCTCGGCGGCCAGCGCGATCGCGCTGGCCCGCGGGTTGGTGATGCGCACCGTCACCGGCGGCGGGTCCTTGCTGGCGGCGGTCGCCTGGAACGACACGAAGTCGGTCTCGAAGACCGGCGGTGCGTTGTCGCCGGCGAGAGGCTCTCGTCCGCGCGCTGGCTTCGGCGCGACCGTCAGGTTGACCAGGGCCCAGGGATAGGCCTTCGGCTGCGCGCCGGTGCCCGACTGGATGGTGATGACCGCGACGTAGGTGTCGGGTGTGTTGGTGAGCTCGCTGTAGAACTCGATCGGGAAGGTCTTTCGCTCCCCCGGCGCCAGGTCGACGATGCTCTCGGGAAAGCTCAGGAAGCTGGTGTTGCCACGCGGGCTCACGTAGCCCAGGAAGTGCTGGCCGCCGATGTTCTGCACCTCGAACGAGGAGGTGCTGGCCGGGTCGCCCACGGTGCGCACCTTCGCCACCGGCTGCACCGTGAAGATCACCACCGGCTGGCCGTCCACGATCGTGATCGGCACCGCGCCGGAAGCCGGGCCTGCGGTGCCGCAGGCCTGCACGCCGCGCACCCGATGGAAGGAGGTGCCGAGGCGGTCGGAGGTGAGCGATGCCGAGATGGTGGAGACCGAGAACGTCTCGATCGAAGCGAAGTTCTCGGTCGCCGAGCGCTGCACCTCGTAGTGCCCGCCGGCGCCGAGCCCGGTGGAGGCGCTCCAGGCGAGCACGTAGGTCTGTCCCTTGGCGGTGTCCAGATTCGAGAAGACCGTGATGGTCGGGGCGCCCGGCGCCGGGCACTGCGCACCCGCCGACGGGGCAAGGCCGAGGGCGAGCGCGGCCGCCGAGCACGCGAGGAGCCGGGGACGGACCATGCGACCTCCTGAGAATTAGACCCGCGGTGCGCCTCAGGCTACAGCATCAGCCGCCGGACGCCCCCTCAAGGGCAGGACGCCTTGAAGTGGCCGGTGTCCTGCAGCGGCGCGAAGGCCGTCTTCTGCGGGTTCACGTAGGTCTCCACCGCGCCGGTGACGGTGTCGGTCACGGTGATCACCACCAGCACGTCGGTCAGCCCGCCGGCGAAGACCCAGTAGTTCGTGAAAGGCGGGAAGCAGGCGTTGAGGACCTTGACCACCACCTCCACGTTGGTGGCGCTGAAGAACGTGAAGTAGCCGGTGTCGTTGGTGAGAGGGACCGCCGCGCCGGGCCCCGACTGCCCGGCCTCGGTCTGCCAGATGGCCTTCACCCGGAAGCGGCCGTTGTTCAAGCAGAGCGTGGTGGCGTCGGCGGTGCAGGCCGAGGAGGCGAACGTGGTGGCGCTCGCCTCGTTGGAGTAGCCGGAGTCGCCCGAGGCGTTGCGCGCCTTCACCCGGAAGGTGTGGAGCGTGCTGGCCGCCAGCCCCTCGGCGCGGAAGCTGGTAGCCCCGGCGGCCGCCGAGCCGATGTCGGCGAACGAACCGCCTCCGCTCTTGCGCTCGATGCGGAACTCGGACTCGTTGCTGGAGGTGTCGGTCCAGTTCAGCTGCACCGCGCTCGGCGAGAGCGCGGCGGCGATGAGGTTGGCCGGCGCCGATGGCGCGACCGCGCCTCCGGGGACCGTGACCGACAGCGTGTAGCTGGAGGAGCCGGAGACGGCCAGGACGGCGATCACGTAGCGGCCGGCCGGAATGGCCCCGGCGGAGATCTGCTCGACGCTGCCGCTGGTGGAGAGCGAGAACCCCCGGGAGCGGGTGAGCCCCTCGTCGAAGACGACCAGGTCGAGGTTGGCGGCGGCGCCGTTGAAGGAGAGCTCCACATCCAGCGGGGTGGCGGTGAGGAGGTTCAGCCCCCAAAAGTCCTGCACGAAATGGACGTTGCCGTCCGGGTAGTTCACGAAGAACCCGCCGGTCGGGTCGTCGGCAGAGGCCGAGCCGGTGCAGGTGCCCGGGAGAGGGAAGGGCGTCGGTGCGTCGGGAGAATTGTTGGGCTCGGTCTCCACGCAGCCGGCGAGCGGCTGGAGGACGTGGCCGGCGGTAGGCTCCTGGCCCATGGCGGCACCGGCGATGAGGAGGAGGGCGATCGGGAACAAAGCGGTTCGGCGGCTCATGGCCGCAGTCTGACACCGACGGGGGATCAGCGTTCGCCCAGAAGAGACGAGTGAGAGTTGAGGACCTTCCAGCCGCTCTCCTCCTTCACCAGCACGTAGGTGACGCGGAAACGCGAGGTGAACGGCGTCTCGCCGCGCCATCCGTGCAGCGTCGTGCGGTTGCTGACCACGGCCACGCCGCCGCGCACGACCGCCCTCTCCTCGTCGCGCTCGCTCGAGTCGAAGCGCACGTCGGTCGGCGCGCGGTAGCTGGCCAGCGTCTCCTCGAGCGTCATCACGCTGCCGTTGGGGTTCGTGTGGAAGTAGCCGGGCGCGTAGAGCCGGCCGAGCGCCTCCACGTCACGCCGGAGGCCCGCCTGTCCCAGGCGCTCGACCGCGGCTCGCGCGGCGGCCTCGTCGGCCGAGGCCGGCAGGAGCAGCAGCAGGGCCAGCGCCGCCGCGCTCACGACTTGCCCTCGAGAACCTTCAGCTTCTGGTCGATGCTCTCCTGGATGCGGCGCTTGCGCTCGGGGTCGGTGGCGGTGTCGGCCTTCAGCAGCTGGGCGGCCCTGCGCGACATCTCCAGCGCGCGGGCGCGGTCTCCGGCGGCCAGGTAGGCGTCCCCCAGGCTGTCGCAGGCGTTGGCGGAGGCGGGATAGGCGGCGGCGTTCAGCTCGAAGAGGCGGATCGCGTCGGCGGTACGGCCGGTGCCCAGCACGTTGTAGCCGGTCAGGTTCATCACCGCTTCCGGCAGGCGCGGCTTGTCTCCCGGCTTCGCGTAGAGGCGCACGACCGCCTCGACGTTCCCCTCGTCGATGGCGTTCAGCACCTCGGCCAGCGTCGGCGTCGGCGCCTGCGCGGCCAGCCGCGACACGGTGACCAGGCCGGCCGGCGCGCCGTTCTCCTCGGGAGCGCGCGCCAGGAACGCCCTGGCCTTCGGGTCCCCCTTCACGTGGGCGTCGAAGAAGGCGAGCGTGGCGCGGTTCCACAGCTCGAAGGTCTTCGCCACCACCGGCGCCAGCTCGGCGCGGCCGCCGGTGAGGGTGCTGGCCAGGCCGGTCGACTGGAAGTCGAAGTGGTCGAGGCGCGCGTCCTCGAAGACCAGGGTCGTGCGGTCGGCGTAGCGCATCCCCTCCCACATCGAGGCGTCCTCCTGCGCCACCCAGGGCCGGCGGATGACGTGCAGCACCGGCACCCGCACCGCGTCCAGGTCGAAGCCGGGGAGCTTCCGCCAGAGCGCGCCGACCGCGTCGTTGAAGAGCATCACGGTGTCGAGCGAGACGACCGCCAGCACGTCGGGGTCCTCCATCGCCTTCTGCAGGCCCCAGCGCCCGCCGGCGCTGAACCCCACCACCCCCAGCCGGTGCAGGTCGGCCGACGGCAGCTCCCGCAGCGCGTTCAGCATCACGTCCATGTCGCGCAGCTTGGTGACGAGGTCGAGCGTGTCGAAGTTGTCGGGCGGCAGGCCGGCGGTCGCGCCCACCCGCGGGGCCTGTACCACCACGTAGCCATGGCTGGCGAGGTACTCGGGAGTGGCGTGGGCCAGCGCCGCCGAGCCGAGGCTGTAGAGGATGACCGGGAACGGCCCCGCCAGCGGGGCGGCGTCGCGAACCGCCATCGAGGGCAGCGGCAGGAGGCCGGCACGCTGCTCGGGCGTGAGCCGCGCCATCACGCCGAAGCGGTAGAGCGCCTCGCCGCGCTCGCGCTCCTCGGCGGCGGAGAGCTTCCCGAAACGGTCCTCGTGGGCGGCCAGAGCCGCGTAGTCGCCGAACGTCATCGGCACCCCGGCACCCGGCGCGGCCGGATACCAGACGCTCACCGCGATCGGCCGCGCGCGCTCACCGGCGCGCGGGCGCCCTTCCAGGTCGCGAGGCAGCCGGTAGACGCGCGACGCGTCATAGCGCTCCAGGAGTCGATAGCCCACCGCGTGCGGCCCCGGCTCGAGCGTGCCCCAGAGCCTGGAGGGCGGCGCGGACGCCTGCGCGGTGGCGCCGGCCAGCGCCAGGAGAAGCACGATGCTCTTCATGCGGACCTCCCGTCGCCGGAGAATCTAAGATCGGTCGTTCGCGAGTGTCCGCCGATGCCGCGAACGGTGCCCGGCGCGTTACCAACGGTTGCCGCGGCGGGCGGAGGAGCGATGCGCAAGAGCCTGACCTCGATCGTCCTGGGAACGGGACTCCTGTCGTGCGCGGCCGCCGCGCAGGCCCTGCCGGAACCGGCGGCTCCACGCCAGGGTGTGCGCAGCGTCGTCGAGGTGCGGGCCATGGACCTCGACGTGGTGGCCACCAAGGACGGCGCGTTCGTGGAGGACCTCCGCAAGGAGGAGTTCACCGTGCGCGTCGACGGCAAGCCGGTCGCGCTGGACTACTTCGCCAGGGTGGACGCCGGCGTGCTGAGTGCCCCGGCGCCCGGCCAGCTCTCGCCCGACCTGCTGGCGGAGGCGGTGCGGCAGCCCGAGGGCCCGCCGATGCTGGAGCGGCAGTTCCTCGTCTTCTACGACGACGAGCACATCCGCGCCCCCGAGAAGAACCGGCTGCTGGAGAGCCTGCGCGGGCTGGTGGAGCGCCTGCGGCGCGACGACTGGATGTCGCTGGTGAGCTACCGCGAAGGGAAGCTCAGCGTGCTGGTCCCCTACACGACCTCGAAGGAGGACCTCCTGGACGGCGCCGCACGCCTGGAGAAGGTGCTGCCGCGCGGGACGTTCTGGGACGGCGAGGCGCGCCGCCAGCTGCTGGACATCCGGCGCATGCGCGGCGAGACGCGGCGGAACGCGATCCGGCAGTGGTCGGCCCTCATCGCCCAGAGGGAGAGCTCCACCCTGGAGGAGCTGCGGCGCGCCGCCTCGGCGCTCTCGGCCCGCTCCGGCAAGCGGCTCCTGATCTACCTCTCCGGCGGCCTCGAGCTGCGGCCGGGGCAGGGGCTCATGCAGGAGCTCGGCGCCCTGCTGCCCAACCTCGGCATCCCCGAGATCGAGTTCTATGAGCGCTCGGTGGGAGACGAGCTGCGGGCGGTGGTGCGGCAGGCGAACGCCGCCGGCGTCACCGTGCACGCGCTCGACGCCAAGGGGCTGGAGGCCGACATCGACACCGACCGCACCGAGAGCACGCTGCAGGAGTCGGCGCGCCCCAACACGCTGATCGGCGCCCGCCTCCAGCGCGAGACGCTGGAGACCCTGAGCGCGCAGACCGGTGGCACGCTGGTCGCGAACCGCAACGTGCTGCCCGATTCCCTGGACCGCATCTACCGCGACTCCAGCCGCTACTACTCCCTCGGCATCACGCTCGCGAACATGGACGCCCGCCAGCCGGAGCACCGCGTCGAGGTGACCACCAGCCGCCCCGGCGTGGTGGTTCGCTCGCGGCGCTCCTACCTGGCCCGCAGCCCCGCCGACGCTCTGCGCGACTGGGTGGAGATGGCGCTCCTGACGCCGAAGGTCAACGGCGAGTTCCCGGTGCAGCTGGCGATCGGGCCGCCGCGGACCGGCAAGGGCAGCGAGCGCCTCTCCCCCTTCGACCTCTCGGTGAAGATCGCCGATCTGACGTTCACCGAGGAAGCCGGGAAGCGGAAGGCGATCGTGGACATCGCCTATGCGGCGGTGGAGGACACCGGCGCCCACAGCAAGCCGGTGATCGAGAGGCGGACGATCGTGGTGGAGCCGGACAAGATGGCGGACGCGCTGCAGCAGTCGTTCCCGCACAAGGGAGAGCTGAAGAGCGGCAAGGGCAACCTGCGGGTCGTGGTGGCGGTGCGCGACGCCGCCAGCGGCCGGGTTGGGCTGGCCTCGCGTTCCCTGCGGATCGACTAGACCCGACTCACTCGCGCATCCGCAGGCAGGTCTCGTGGCGGCGGATGGCCGCGGTCTTGGCGAGGTACTCCTCCCACACGTCGCGCGCCACGGGCTCGGGCGAGGCGCGCAGGGTGACGCGCTCCCAGGCGCGGAGGTCCTTCTCGTTCAACTCCAGGAACGCCTTGCAGTCGGCGACGTCGTGGGTGCGGACCTGCCAGAGCACGAAGCCGCCGAGCGCCGCGGCCAGCCCCACCCCCGAGAGGCCGAAGCGCAGCCCGTCGTTCGAGGCGATGGTGCCGGAGGTGCCGCCGAGCAGCGCGGCCGCCGACCCGATCCGCCAGATCTTGCGGTAGAGGTCGAGGTCCTTCTCTCCCTGGAGGCGCGTCCGCTCCAGCACCCGCGCGATGTCGCGCTCGATGAAGAGCGCCAGCTCGCCGTGCAGCGCGTCGTGAGAGGGGGGCGCGGCCTGCCTCTGCAGCTGGTGGCCGGCTTCCAGGAAGGCGCGCTGCCGCGCGCGGGCGCCGCTCTCGCAGGAAACCGCCGCGAGCAGCGCCGGCAGCGCGAGAAGGTAGAGCCGTTTCGGCAGCGTCATCGGGAGCCGCCGCGGCTAAAGCAGGAACCTTGCCCGCGCTACTTATTGGTTGCGGGTCATGTCCTGCCCAGCCGGCTGCGCGGCGCCGTTCTCGTCCTTCTTCGCCTTGTCCTTCTCCGGCGGGAAGGGCTGCTTCATCCAGGAGGTGAAGAGCTGCTTTTCCGCCTCGCTGGGAGCCTTGAGCGGCTTGATCTCGTAGGTGAAGGCGCGCCGCTCGCCGAGCGGCACGGAGATCTCCATCAGGCGCGCGCGCCGGAAGAGCGTCACCTTCACCGGCGTGCCCGGAGCCAGGTCGCGCTCCAGGCGGCGCATCTGGTCCTCGTCGGCGCGCACGCCGTCGAAGGCCACGATCTCGTCCTTGGCGTTGAGCCCGGCGGCGTAGGCGGCGCGGCCGGCGTAGACCTCGCTCACGACCAGCTTGCCGTCTTCCTTCTTCGCCCTCCAGCCGAACTCCGCCTTGGCGCGCACCGGCTCCGGCTGGTTCTTCGGCTCGCCCTTTTCCTCCTCCTGCTCCTTCTCGTCGTCGTCCTTCTGCGGCTTCTCGGTCAGCTCGTGCCCGACCGCCGCCAGGAGCGTCTCGAAGCGCGGCGTCTCGCGGCCGCGCACGAACCTGTCGAAGAAGTCCTTCGCCTCCGGCCCCAGGACCCGCGCGACCGCGGCCTGGTAACCCCCTTCGGGATAGCCGACGCCTTTCGAGGCGTACTCGGTGTAGAGCAGCCGCAGCACGTCGTCCAGCGAGGAGCGCCCGGCGGTCTTCTCGCGGATCGTCAGGTCGAGCGCCAGGCCGATGATCGCGCCGCGGCGGTAGTAGCTCTCGGCCACGTTCGGGGAGTTCTCGTCGGGGCGGTAGAAGCGGATCCAGGCGTCGAAGGAGGACTCCTCGGCGCTCTGCACGGCGGTGCCCGGGTTCTCGCGGTGGTCCTTGATGTCCTTGGCCCAGGCCTCGAACGCGTGCTTCGGCTTCACCAGCCCGGCCCGGACCAGCAGCAGCCACTCGTAGTACGAGGTGACTCCCTCCATGGCCCAGAGGTCGCGCGTGTAGACCTCGCGGGTGTAGTCGAACGGGCCCAGCGGGGCCGGGTGGATGCGCTTGACGTTCCAGGCGTGGAAGAGCTCGTGCGAGAAGAGGCTGAGCACCTCGCGGTACGACTTCTCCGGCTTGAAGCGCCAGGGGGTGATGCCGTCGGCCTGCGAGTTGCGGTGCTCGAGCCCGCCGCCGGCGCCGTCGGCGATGTGCACCAGGAAGAGGTAGCGCGGATAGGGCAGCCCGCCGCCGACGTCGGCCGCCGCCTCGACCAGCTTCGGGAGGTCCTTCACCAGCCGGTCGGCGTCCTCGTTGCCGTGGCCCCAGAGCGCCAGGGTGTGCGGCACTCCCCGGACCGTGAAGTCGAACGTCCGGTGAGTCCCGCATTCGAACGGAGAGTCGACGAGCTCGTCGTAGTCGGCTGCCTGGAACGCGCCCTCCCGCTCCGGCAGCGCGATCGAGGTCTTCCAGCCCGCCGGCAGCGTGAAGCGCAGCCGCTGCGGCTCGGACTTGCGTCCCTCCACGTAGAAGAAGAGGTTGGTGCCGTTGCCGTAGCCGTGGCTGACGTCCAGGTGCGACGTGCGGACGCTGAGCTCGTTGGCGTAGACGCGGTAACGCGCGATGAAGGGGCCGCGCGACGCCTGCCGCAGGGGCACGCGCCAGCGGCTCTTTTCCACCTTGCGCGCCTCCAGCGCCTCCCCATCCGGCCCGCTCACCGTCAGGCCCTGGACGTGTCGGGCGAAATCGCGCACCAGGTACGAGCCGGGGGCCCAGACCGGCAGCACCAGGTCGAAGGAGGAGACCGGCGAGGCGAACGGCGCGACCTCCATGGTGATCTCGTAGAGGTGCGTGTGGGGCTCCGGCATGGCGACGGTGAACGTCGTGGGGGCGGCCAGCGCGCTTCCCGTCATCAGACCTCCGGTGAGGAGCAGCGTCCGTGCGAGCTTCACGGCGCGAGAGCATAGACGAGCCCGTCACCGCCCCGGCGCAGCGTCCAGGAACCCGGTGACCTGCCGCGCGAAGGCGATCGGCCGCTCGGCCGGCGCCACGTGGCCGCACTTCGGGAGCACGACCAGGCGCGCGTTCGGCAGGAGCTGCTGCAGCCGCTCGCCGGTGGCCAGCGGGAAGATGCGATCGCGGTCCCCCCAGAGGATCAGCGTCTCGTGGGTGAGCCGGGCGAGGTCCTCGGCGCTCATGGCGTCCTCGCCGGCGGCGATCGAGGCCAGCAGCTTCAGGAGCTGGGGCCGGTTGCGGTGCCGCCCCTTGTAGAGGCGCGCGCCCAGGGCCATGACCACGTTGTTGAGGAGGCGGCTGTGCACGCTGGCGCGCAGCAGCCGGCGCGATTCCTGGAAGCTGCCCGGGGCGAACGGCAGCGAGATCGCCGACGGGTCGAGCGCCTCGGTCGGCGGAAGACCGGCGGCGTCCACCAGCACCAGACGGCGTACCAGCCTGGGATAGCGGCTGGCCAGGTCGAGCGCCACCGCGCCGCCCAGCGAGTGGCCGAGGACGTCGACGCTCGCCGGCGGCTCGGGCAGCGCCTCGATGGCGGACACCACCGTGTCGGTCAGGAGGCGGATGCGGAAGTCCACCCCGGCCACGTCCGGCTTCGAGGAACGGCCATGCCCGAGGAGGTCGAAGGCCAGCACGCGCCGGTGCAGCATCAGCAGCGGCAGCGAGAGGACCCACTCGGCGCGGTCGGCGCCGATGCCGTGCAGCAGCGTCAGCGGGGGAGCGCGGCGCTGGCGCAGCGGGCCGGCGTCGAGGCAGGCGATGTGCAGGCCGTCGGCGATCGCCAGGCGACGGAAGGTCATCGGTCGTGCATCATCGCCGCTAGGCTCCTAAGGCGGAGGTGCGTCATGGTCATCGGAACGGCCGCGGCACTGGCCGGGTTGATCCTCCTCGCCCCGGTCGCGGGCTCGAAGAAGCCGGTGGTCCGGCGGCGCAACCCCGACACCGTCCACCCGCCCACCGGCTACACCCACCTCGTCGAGGTCAGCGGCGGCAGGACGCTCTACGTCGCCGGCCAGATCGCGCTCGATCGCACCGGGACGCTGGTGGGGGCGGGGGACTTCAAGGCGCAGGCCAGGCAGGTCTTCGAGAACCTCAAGGCGGTCCTGGCGGCCGGCGGCGCCGGCTTCGACGACGTCGTCAAGATCACCGTCTTCCTGACCGACATCTCCGACCTGGCGGCCTTCCGTGAGGTGCGGAACGCCTACTTCCCGAAGGAGCTGCCCGCCAGCACGCTGGTGCAGGTCCAGCGCCTGGCGCGCCCCGAGCTGATGCTGGAGGTCGAAGCCGTCGCGGTAGTCTCGGCCGCGCCGTAGGAGAACAGCGCAGTCCTGTGCCGGAGCTGCGGCTGGAGGCCGCGGCCACCCGGAAGCGCCGACGAAGCCTAGGCCTTCGCCGCCGGTCGTCCCACCAGCGCATAGAAGCTCGGCAGCGCGAGAAGCGTGAAGAGCGTCGAGGTGACCAGCCCGCCGATCATGACCACGGCGAGAGGCCGCTCGAGCTCGCTTCCTCCGATGCCGAAGAGCATCGGCGAGAGACCCAGGATCGCCGAGCCCGCCGTCATCAGCTTGGGCCGCACGCGGCCGAGGCTGGCCTCGCGGAGCGCCTCCTCGAACGGCAGGCCGCGCGCCACCAGCTCCTTCGCCTGGGTGATCAGGACGAGGCTGTTCTGCACGGCGACCCCGAAGAGGCCGATGAGTCCGACGATCGAGCTGACGTTCCAGGTCTCGCCCGCGATGTAGAGCGCCAGGAGTCCCCCGGCGAACGCGTCGGGCAGCGTGGCGGCGATGACCGCGACCTCGCGGAAGCTGCCGAGCGCCAGGTAGAGAAGCACGATCACCAGCGCCAGCGCGACCGCGATCGCCTTCAGGAGCCGCGCCTGCGTCTCGCGCGCCTCCTCGATCTTGCCTCCCAGGCGAAGGGTGGTGCCCGGCGGGAGCGTGGCTCGCTTGGCCGCGGCCTCGACGCGCCGCGCCGTCCCGCCCAGGTCGCGCGCGACCCGCAGGTTGAGCGCGAGGCGCCGCTGACCGGCATCGCGCCGGATCACGCTGGGGGTGGCGTCCTCCACGAAGGCGGCGACCTGGCCGAGCTCGATGATGCGGCCCTCCTCGAGGACGATCGGCAGCGTCTTGAGCTTCTCGACCGTGACCCGCCCGTCGTTCGGGAAGCGCACCACGCGCTCGATGCGCTGCGCGCCGAGGAAGCGTGGCTCGCTCTCCAGCCCCTGGAGCGCGGCGCGCAGCGTCCGGGTCACCAGAGCTCGGGACACGCCCAGGCGCCGGAGCGCGTCGTCATTCGGCACCAGCCGCCACCTGGGGAGACCTCCCCCTCCTTCGGGGGTGACCGACGCGACCCCCTCGACCTTCTCGAGCATCTCCTTCAGCTCGGGCAACGATCCAGCCAGCACGCCGAGATCACCGTTGAAGAGCTTGAGCTGCAGGTCGGCCGGCGTGCCGCCGATGCCCTCGGAGATCCGCATCTGCATCGGCGTCGTCACCTCGACGCCGAAGGGGAGCTCCTCGACGGCTTCCGCCACGCGCGAGCCCAGGGCCACCGGATCCGCGGCCGGGTCGAGGATGACCAGGACGTCGCTCATCGTCGTCGGCATCGGGTCCTCGGTCACGTCGCCTCTCCCGGTGCGTCGATAGACCGACTTCACGCCGGCGGTCCGGGCCAGCTGCCGCTCGAGAAGCGCGTTCGCCTCGTCGGTCGCCTCCAGGCTCGTCTCGGCCGGGAGGCGTGACTGGATCATCAGCGCGCCCTCGTCGAGCGCGGGAAGGAAGTCCGTCCCGAGGTGCAGCGCCAGCCAGACGCACGGGATCGTCACGCCGAGGGAGAGGAACCGCACCAGCGCTCCGTGACGAAGCGCCCAGGCGAGCGCCGGCGCGTACAGGCGCTTGATCGCGGCCACGGCGCGCGGCTCCACGAGCGTCGCGCCGGCGGGGAGCACCCGCTCGGCGAGCACCGGCACCAGCGTGAACGTCAGCAGCAGGCTGAGGGTCATCGATGCGGCGACCGAAAGCGCCAGCGGCGCGTAGAGCCTGCCGGCGACGCCGCCGAGGGCGAGGAGAGGGATGAAGACGACAAGGATGACCGCGACGGCCGTGAGGATCGGGATTCCGACCTCCGCCGCGGCGCGCACCAGGACGCTTCGCCGCGGCTCCTGGGGATGGGCCGCGAGCCGGTGGGCGAGGTTCTCGACCATGATCACCGCGGCATCGACGAGGAGGCCGACCGCGATCGCCAGCCCGCCGAGCGTCATGGCGTTGAGACCGACGCCGAGGAGGAGCAGCGGCACCGCGGCGCCGAGCGTCGCCAGCGGGAGGACCGCCAGGACGACGAGAGCCGCGCGGACATTGCCGAGGAGCGCCAGCAGCACCAGCGCCACGAAGCCCCCACCCAGCAGGAGCGCGCGGGTGACTCCCGAGAGCGCGCGCTCGACGAGCTCGGCCTGGTCGTAGATGAGCGTCAGCGCCATGCCGTTCGGCAGCTCGCGCCGGAGCTCGGCGAGCGCATCCCGGACCGCTCGCGCTGTGCTGAGCGTGGCGGCGCCCGGCTGCTTCACGACGCGGAGGCTCACGTCTTCGTGGCCGTCGTGACGCGCCAGCCCTCTCCGGAACCCCGGTCCCTCGCGGACCTCGGCGACCTCGGCCAGCATCAGCGGCCCATGGGTGCCGCGCACCGCGAGGCGGCGCACCTCTTCCGGCGTCGCGGCCAGGGTGGCCACGGTCATCAGCCAGCCCTTGTCCTGGATCTCCAGCGTGCCGGCGGAGACGTCCTGATGGCTTCCTTCCAGCGTCTCCAGGACCGCATCGAGCCCGACGCCGTAGAGCCGCATCCGCTCGGGCAGGAGCGTCACCTGGAGCTGCCGCTCCTGGCCTCCGAGCCGCTCGATGCGCGCCACGCCGCGCACCGACTGAAGCCGCGGCACCAGCAGCTGCTCGGTGGTGTCGCGAAGGACCATGGGATCGACGGCGGGGCCTTCGAGGACGATCTCCTGGATCTCCAGGAGGCGGCCCGCGGCGCTGGTCACCAGGGGCGCCAGCGTGCCCTTCGGGAACGCGCCGGTGATCGCGGCCAGCCGCTCGGCGACCAGCTGGCGCGCGCGCCAGGGGTCCTCACCGCTCTCGAATCCGACGACGACCTGGACGACGCCGGCCTGCACGGTGGAGAGGACGCGCTTGACGCCGGGAAGCCCGCCCAGCGCCTGCTCGATCGGCTGCGCGACCGTCAGCTCGAGCTCCGTCGCCGCGCCGCCGGGGCTCTGGATCAGGACGTTGAGCGTCGGAAGGCTCAGGTCCGGGAAGAGGTCGCGCCGCAGCGCCCCGAACGCCAGGGATCCGGCGACCGCCCAGACGACCGTGAGAGCCAAGACCCAGCCCCAGCGCGGCAGCAGCCACCCGAACCAGCGCTCGAGGAGACGCGCTCGCGCCGGCTCAGTGCTCATGCTCCTCCTCCGCTCCCGAGCGCCGCAGCCTCAGAGACTTCAGCAGGTAGGCGCCCTCGGTGACGACGGAGTCGCCGGGCCTGACGCCCTCGAGGATGAGCACGTCGCCGCCGAGCTCCGCCCCGCGCCTCACCGGGACGAAGCGCGCCTGCTCTCCCTCGCGCAGGAAGACGCCCCAGACCCCTTCCAGCTGCTGCACCGCGTTCTGCGGCAGGATCACGCCCGTCGCCAGCGGAACGCGGACCTCGAGCGGAAGGCCGGGCATCGGGGGGGCGGCGCCGGAGAGGCGCAGCGAGTAGGTGAGGCGGCGGCTCTCGCCGAGCGCCGTGGGGAGGCCCTCGACGACCGCGCGCCACTCGCGGCCGTCGGTGCTTCGCGCCTCGGTGACGTCACCGCTCTTCCAGCTCGGCGCCGGGGGTGCGAGCTCCACGCGTGCCAGCGCCGCGGCGCCGGTCTGGAAGACACCGACCGCCTGGCCGGCGCTCAGGCCCTCGCCGACGTGCACCTTCCAGCCGACGACCGAGCCGTCCGCCGGGGCGCTCATCGTGTACACGGCGCCGGCGGACTCGGGCCGGACACCGCGCGCTTCGAGCGCGAGGCGGGACGCCTCCTGCTCGGCCCGGACGGTGCGCGCCTCGGCGCGCGCTACCTCCACGTCGCGCTGGGAGCCGGCGCCGGCGGCGAAGAGGCGCTCCTCCCTGGCGAGCTCCGCCTCGGCCCTGTCCAGACGCGCGCGCGCGCCGAGCCAATCCGCCTTGAGACGAGCGAGCTCGGGGCTCTGCAACGTGAGCAGTGCCGTGCCGCGTCCGACGTGGCGGCCGGTCCCGACGCGAATCGCGGTGACGATCCCTCCCACCGGAGCGGTCAATTCGCGGTGGGTCTCGACGTCGCCGATCGCCTCGGCGGGGAACCAGGCACCCTCGGCTCGCGGCTCGGGCGCCGTCATCGAGGCGATGCCGCGCAGGCCGGTCAGGGGGAGCGATCCGTCCTTCCCGGCGGTGGCCTGCTCGCCGTGCGCGTCCTCGTGCGCGTGCTCCTGGGGCGCGGGTCTCTTGCACCCGACGAGGAAGAGGAGTGATGCGCTGCAGACCGTGATCGCGAGCGTCTTCATGGTGCGACTCCCGCTGTCATCGCCGAGAGTTCGGCGGAGGCCAGGCCGCGGGCGTGGGCCTGCCGCAGGTTGGCGATCTGGGCCTCGAGGAGCTGCCGGCGGATCGGCAACGCTTCCGAGGCCCTCTCCTTGCCCTCGGTGAGCCGCAGCTGCACCGCGGCAAGCGCCGCCTCGAAGGCGATCGGAGACTCCGTGCCGGCGGTGGTGGTCGAGAGCCGCTCGAGCGCGGCCGCGAAGCGAGCCTCGAGCTCGGCGAGCGCGGTGTCCCTCTGGCGCGTCGCGGCGCGGCGGGTTGCCTCGGCCTCGCGGTGAACGGCGCCGGTCTCGCCGGCGCGTGGAAGTCGTACGGCCACGCCGAGCGTGGCGATCTCCTCGGCGCCTTCCTTGCGGCCGTCGGCGCGAAGGCTCCAGCGGGCGTTCGACAGCGCCTCGCGCCGGCCGGCGACGGCGATCTCCAGCCCGTGGCGTGCCAGGACCGCTTGCTTCAGGAGACCCGTCTCGAAGCGCGAGCGGTCTTGCCCGTCGGGGGCCGCCGGCTCGATCAGCGGAGGAGCCAGGGGAACCGGCATCGCCGGGACGTCCGCGAGGCCGCGGAGCCGGCCCCACGACTCGCTCCGGTGCGCGCGGGTCTCGGCGAGCTCGTTTCGCGACCGGAGGAGCTCCCCCTCCACGAGCGTCGCCTGGAAGGGGGCCTCGGCCCCGGCGTCTCGCCTGGCGAGCGACGTCCTCAGCCAGGTCTCGACGGTCGTGACGTCGAGCTCGCGGAGCAGGATCAGCCTCTCGTCGAGCCAGGCGTCGAGAAACGCGCGGCGCAGCGCCAGCAGGGATTCGGCGCGCGCCCCCTCGCGCAGGACCGGAGCCGCACGCTCGAGCGCGGCGAAGAGAGCGTCCGACGTGCTGCGGGAGAAGACGAGCGGCAGCTCGGCACCGATCGCGACATCGCCGCGTGTCGCGCCTTCGGCGTCACGGCGGGAACCGGCCCCGGTTGTCAGCGTCGGCCCGTCCCGGAGGAGTCCGCCGGACGTGACGGCGACCCGAGACGTCTCGGCGAGCGTGGATTCCGCCTGCAGCTCGACGACCGAGGGCCGCGCGCGCGCCAGGACGTCGTCGAAGGTGAGAGGCCGTACCGCGTCCGGCGCTGGGACGCCGATCGCCAAGAGCATGGCAGTGAGCATCGATCCCTCGCGAAAATGGACCGGCTCCCGAACGGGAGCGCGTCGTGTCGTCGGAGAGCGGCGCGACTACGCGAGAGATCGAGGAGGGCGGTCCACGGCGGCGAGGTCCGGGAGCGGCGGCGCCAGCGGCTTCGACCTGAGCGACGAGACCTGACGGCTCGCCAGCGGCGCGGCGTCGAGGTGGATCGCCGGAACGGGAGTGGTGGTGCAGCCGTCGGTGCAGAGGATGTGACAAGGCCCGTCGCCGCATTCCGCCTCGCCCGAGCAGGGGTCGATCGTCAGCGCGAAGGAGGCGATGAGCGAAAGCAGGGCGACCGCCGCCACGCGAGCCATGACTCGAGCGTGAACGCGAGCGTGGCTCCTCATCAGGGCGCGATTCTACGCGGCGTCCCGGGGGACCCCGCCGACCTGGCGCAGCATCGAAACGAGCTGCCCGCGGTGATAGGTGCATCTACGGACCCACCGCCGACGAACCCGAGTCCGACGCCGGGCGGTCCGCAGCTTCCCTTCCACCGCGGGCGCCCCTCGGACGGGATTCGGTCGTTTTCACGGCGAAATGCGCACCCTTTTTCCGTCTTATGAGCGAGGCCGACTCGACTCCGGCGGCTCATGGGTCACCCGCCCCGTGATAACGTCGGATCAGTATTCTGTAACGTCAATTGGCTGAGCGCGTTGGTTCTTCCACCTACTCCAGTCGGTATGTATACCGAAGGGCGCGGAGTGTCGGCGCTACCCAGCTCAAAGGCACGCCTCGGCCCCCTGGGACTTGTCGGTTCCCAGCACCATGATTCTCTTCGAGGGCTCGACGTTTAGGCGGCAGGTCACACTAAGGGCTTCGCCCGGCTTCCGGCCTATGTTTCTTAGCGCGGCAGCGCGACCCAAGGCGCGGACACGACTCAGGGCCTATGCCCCTACTTACGCGACCACCAGTCCAACTTAAGAGGGTCTTCGCGGAACCTCGCGCAGTCTGGACACACTCACCCGAGTACACCAAGCTCGGCGCCCCGCGATCCTGCGCGAGCCTCCGCAAAGACCCTCTTAAGTTAGACTGCCCCACTAAGCGGGTCCGTTCTCTCGTCCGTACAAGAGGACATGCGTGCCCTCGTTCTCCTCATCGCTCTCACTTCGGCTCCCGCACTCGGTCAGCATTCCCCGATTACGATAAGCCTGACGGCAGGCGGCGCAACGAACGCGACTCTTGCCTCGGGCTCGGCGCTATACAATCCTCAGGTTGGCTTTGTAAACGAGTCGTACCAGCAGTCCGCGGGTCCGCTTGTGTCTCTAGCCGCACGTTATCGACTGTCACGATACCTCGGGGCGGGCGTACTGCTCGGCTATTCTCGTAGCACGATAACTCACCGATACTCTGCCTTCCGGCATCTCTTTCCGGATGAGGCGTCAGCCGACTTCGAAGCAGCGCAGTATGATGGGTTTGCAACCGTGCGTATTGAGCGCCCCGGGAAGGTCACACCATTCGGTGAGGCTCGTATTGGTGTCGGACTTCTCAGCCAGGACTCCCATTCCCTTTACGTGGGCGCTCAGCAGCACCATTCCGACACCTCTATCCATCCCGCTGCCCACTTCCTATTAGGGGTACGCATGGCATTAACACCACGCGTATCACTCGAGTCGGGCGTCGGATCACGATGGGACTTTCATGGCACAAGTACATTTGCTTGTGACCGTACGGCCTGCACCAACGATCTGAACTCACAGCGTTGGTCCTTCCAGGCAGGTGTACAGTTCAACCTCTAAAAGAGGAGCACCGGGGTAGTCTAACCGGTCGTTGCAGCCGACTCGCTCCGCTCGCGGCTGAACTCCAATGTTGGGCGGCGGAGGACCGGTCGGTTCAGACTGACGGCTGCGAGCACCCGATCGGCCGGGTTAGGCCGCTTACCCAACAGGGAGACCATATGACGTAGCTTTGATGACCCTCTCCATCGTTACCACCTTCCAACCCTACTCCCGGCTTGCCGTGTTCCTTGTTTTTCAGACCCTGTGGCGCAACCTTCAAGAGCGCGTCACGTTACGATGAAGGAGGTTATCGTTATGAAGGCACCGTTAGCAGTTTCGCTACTTGTCGCACTCAACCTCGCCGCTGCGCCTGTAGCCTTCGCCCAGGGTCGAGCAGAGGACAAAGCGAAGCCTGACAGAGCAAAGGTGGCTGCGCAGAGCCTTTACGAACGCCTCGGCGGCGTCTTCGCCATCGCAGCGGTAGTCGACCACTTTAGCGACGCGGTTGTGCAGAACCCGATCGTGGGAAAGACCTCGCAGAACCCAGCCCTCAGGGAATGGCACACGAAGAACCTGGACAGGTTGCCGGGCCTCAAGTTCATGCGAACCCTGTGGGTCTGCGAAGTCACTGGCGGACCGTTCAAGTTCTCGGCAACAAAGCCGGGTAAGACGCACTTGGGCCTTGAAGAGGCACATCGTGGCCTCAAGATCTCGCCAGAAGAATTCGACGAGGTGGCGGCGGAGTTGGGGCGCACCCTTGACTTCGCCAAAGTGCCTGCGCGTGAAAAGGGAGAGGTCCTTGCGGCTTTCGCAGCGCACAAGAAGGAGGTAACGGCAGGCTACCAGGCGAAGTGAGTATGGTTGGCTTGCGCTTCAGCCCACCATGGAGCGCGCGATCAGCCGGGGCGCACCCACGCTTCCGTACGCGCCCCGGCAAGGCGTGTCCTGACGAATGGCCGCAGAACCACGGGGCGCGCTATCGGCCGGGCACGCCGATGGTCTCACCCCGGAACAGCAGCCTGGCAGCAAACATCATTCACCTATTCCACGCGCCTCGCGCCGCCGCCCAACAACGCATTGCAGCCGACTCGCTTCGCTCGCGGCTGAACGCCAGCGTTGGGCGGCACTGCAAACTCGCAGCTCGGAGGATGACGTACCATGCAGTTCATCATCGCGGCCCTCGTCACGCTGACGGTCAGCGCGCTGTCCTTCGCGGCGGATCCGCCCCAGAAAGGCGGCAACGGGCCGTCGGACCCGCAGGAGTTGGAACGCTTCCTGGACGGCTATTTCGCCGAACAGATGGAGCAGCAGCACATTCCCGGGGCGGCGTTCGTGTTCGTGAAAGAGGGCAAAGTCTTTTTCAAGAAGGGTTACGGGCTCGCCGATCTGGAGCGGAAGCAGCCGGTCTCCCCGGACACGACCATCTTCCGCATCGGCTCGATCAGCAAGGTGTTCACCGCCGAGGCCGTCGTTCAACTCGCCGACCGCGGGAAGATCGACCTGGACGCCGACGTGAATCGGTACCTGAAGCGCGTGAAGGTCCCCGCCACGTTTGCCGAGCCGGTGACCGCGGCCCATTTGCTCTCGCATACCGCCGGCTTTGACGAAATCCGGCCGGGCACCCAGGCGCCGAATCAAGGGAGCGTCTTGCCGCTGCCCGAATTCCTGGCTCCCCTCATGGTCCGGTTGTGGAAACCAGGCCGGATCCCCATGTACTCGACCTACGGCATCACGCTGGCCGGTGCCGTGGTCGAGGACGTTTCCCGGCTCCCATTCGAGGATTATCTCGCCAAGAACATCTGGGGCCCTCTGGGCATGAAGCGCACGAACATCACCGTGCCGCCCGCGCTCGCGGGAGATTTGGCGACCGGCTACGAGTACGGTGACGGCGGCCATCAGCCGCAACGGTGGGAGTGGTACCACACCACTCCGGCGTCAGCGATTAACAGCACGGCTGCGGATATGGCCATCTGGATGATCACCCATCTCCAGAACGGGCGCTACGGGGACGCTCGCACGATGAGCGAAAAGTCGGCGCGCGCCATGCACCACACCCGTGCCGCCGGGCACCCGAAGCTCCCAGGGATCGCCTATGGATTCGAAGAGGAAGTCTATGGCGACCTGCGGCTACTGCTCCACGGCGGCAACGTGGCGGGGTTCAGTTCCTTGGTCGTCCTGATCCCGGAACGAAACGTCGGCTTCTTTGTCGTCAACCACCACGAACAAAGTAACCTGCGCGACCAGCTGAAATGGGGCCTGCTCGAGCGCTTCTACGGTCCCGCGCCAAAGGCCGAAGTGCCGAAGCCATCACCGGACTTCAACGTCCGTGCCCCCTTGTTTGTCGGAAGGTATGCGTGGAACCTGTACGGCCATACGCGGCCCGGAAACGCACCCGGATTCATCCTTACCGTCACCAGCAATGCGGATGGAACGATCTCCCTGAACGGGAAGCGATGGGTGGAGGCGGAGCCACTGCTATTTGTCCGGGAGGACGGCGCCTCCAGAGTAGCGTTCCGGACGGACGAACTGGGCCGCGTCACCCACCTGTTCCTTGGAGGTTTCTGGAATTTCGAGCGGTTGGCGCCGTGAGGGCCGCCCAACCAAACGCTGAAGCTGACCGCCGCCCGCCAGGTCGGTGTCGCGCGATGCTGAGGCCTCGGAGGCGGGCGGCGGCAGCTTAGCTTCTTCGTTGGGCGGCGCTGGCATAATTCGAAAGCCGCGATGAGCGCTTCCTCATGAAGGCCTACGTAGGAGTCACAGACCTAACTTGGTACGAGCTCCTCTCGGCCCGGATGCCGCTCCAGGAGGTCAACTTCTGGCAGCCGAGTGGCAATAGGCTATTCCGTGCACTCGATACAGGGGGCCTCTTCCTCTTTAAGCTCCATAGTCCCAACGATTACATCGTTGGCGGAGGGCTCTTCGTTCATTCCTCGTTGCTGCCTGTGAGCCTTGCCTGGGAGTCGTTCGGTCTGGCGAATGGCGTCACGTCGCTACCCGAAATGAGAGCCCGCATCGAACGATACCGACGCACTCCATACCAGCCCTTCGAGGACTACACGATCGGCTGCATCATCCTCACGCAGCCCTTCTTCTTCCGGCGCGAAGCATGGATACCGATCCCCTCTGATTGGGCACGCAACATCGTTCAGGGGCGTGGGTACGATCTGACTGCCGGGCTTGGTCTACATCTCTATGAGGCTGTTGAGCGGGCGGCACAGGCCAACACACTATCCGGCGGGACCCCTCTGGTGGCTGAAACCGTCGAGCGGTACGGCTCGCCTGTGCTCACTCGGCCGCGGCTCGGCCAAGGCGCGTTTCGCAGTGGTCACCGACGCGTACGCTCGTCGCTGCACCATCACGGGTGAACGAGTCTTGCCGGTACTCGAAGCAGCACACATTCGGCCGTTCGGGCAGGGAGGCGAACATCGGAGCGACAACGGTCTGCTCTTACGGTCCGACTTGCATGCCCTATTCGACCGAGGATATGTCACCGTAACGCCGGACCTCGCGTTGGAAGTGAGCCGCCGCATTAGAGAAGAATTCGAAAACGGCCGGGACTATTACGCCATGCAAGGGAGGCAATTGCGGTCTCCAGTCTCGCCGGTTCACCGTCCGGCCGCGCACAACCTCACTTGGCATAACGATAACGTGTTCAGGGCATAAAAGTGGGCCGCCGCCCAACAGGCGCTTGCACCGGACTCGCTTCGCTCGCCGGTGAAGCGTAATGTTAAGCGGCTCGAGCAAGCTCGCTGCAAATTGCTGGCGCTACCCACCTCATACACCTCGAGTGCGCCGCCCGAGGTACGGGAACATAGATCGGGAGTTCAGCACCATGCCACACGCCACCCATGCATACCCTTTTGAGGTGCACGTTCTTTCCTTCGCGGAGGCCTTGTCCACAAGGCTGAGGGGAGATCTGGGGCCGCACACCTTTGTCATGACGCTCGACCCGAACGGTGTCGTCCAGTTCCTTAGGTTTGAAATACCAGAACAAGGGTGGCATCAGCTCTTGGAGTCGCTCACGAACGCCGAAACACCTCACCTGTTCTATGATCCATTTGACGCCCCGGAATATAGATGGCTGAGTTGGCACACTATTGCGCCCAGTACGATGGAGCGGCTTCTCGGGGCGCCGTTTGAAGCCGCGGACTTCATCAGAGCTACCTATGCGCCATTCCGCGCGAAGCCCCTCGACCCAGCAGGCACCTTCCCCATGTCTTGGGGGGTCATGTTCTAAATACCTCGGCACCCAACTCCGAGCGCGGTTCACCGCTCGGCACCGTTGCTCGCCGCCTGACGACGCCTTTGCAGCGGACTCGAAGATTGCTTCGGTATCGTTGACACTCCTACCTGACAAGGAAGAGCCGCGGAGGGCATGCGCGAGATCTGGGACGCGATAGAGGAGAGGCGGGCTGGATGTCGGCGCCACCAAGAGAGCTTGCGTGCAGCGACACCGTGGAGAGTAGTCTCCAATGATGAGGAGGATGTGAGATGGCGACTCGGGTGGTGACGATCGCGCACACGACCGGAGCGGAGGGAGATCTGGTCGCGCTGCGGGTTGCGAGGCTTCTGGGGTTCCGGTATATGGACGAGCAGCTCCTTGATGTCGTGGCGGCGAAGCACGGCATCGATGCCGATCTCGTCGCCGACGCCGAGCAGCGCCGGACGTTCTTTTCTCGCCTCATCGACGAGCTGCAGAGCGCGCCGGTGAGCGACCGTTCCAAGGCCAGCGGCTCAACCGAGACCGGGAATCTCGCTCGCCGCATGGAGCTTCGAGCGGCGATCATCGAGGCCATCCACGAGACCGCCGCACTCGGAGACGTCGTGATCGTCTCCCACGCGGCCGGCATCCCGCTCGCCGCCCGTAACGACGTCCTGCGAGTGCTGGTGACGGCGTCAGTCGGCACACGAGCCCGGCGACTCGCCGAAGAGAAGAGCCTGGCCGTCGACGAGGCTGAGCGTCTAGTGAAAGAATCGGACGACGGCCGTGCGGACTACATCCGGCGCTTCTACGGGATCGATCGGGAGCTCTCCACCCACTACGACCTCGTCGTCAACACCGACAGGATCACACCCAGGCGCGCGGCCGACTTCGTCGTTCTCGCCGCTGGCGACGAGTCCGTGGACGCGTCGTAGCGTCCGTTGACTCGCGGTCGGCGCGCCCGGCACCGGCGCGAGCTTCAGCCGATCCATTCGTAGGACGACTCCGGCCAACGAGATCTTCGACCCCCCGCGCGACACTGTGTCGGCCTATGTCCCTACTCGAGATATTATCCGTCTGAACAGAAGCGTTCCGAGCACCAACGGAATTAGGAGGATGTAGATGAAATACGTGATCAGCTGGTTCGAACGCCCCCAGGGTTCGCCCATCGAGTACGAGAATGCCCAGAAGCGAATCCTCGAGGTATTCGGTCAATGGAAGGCGCCCAGTAATTTCAAAATCGAATTCTTCGTGATACGAGTCGGTGAGTGGGGTGGGCATATGCTGGTAGAGTGCGACGATCCGGTCGCCGTTCACAAGGTCTGCTCGATGCTTCCCGCTTTCGTATTCGAAGCGCGACCGGTCATTACAGTCGAGGAAGCCGTTCGCGGCGAACTCGAGGTGATTGCCTGGCGCGATGGACTGACACGCAAGTGACCGCGGCGGTTCCGGCCTCGGCCCTCCCGCCGCCGAAATTGCGGCCGCGCTCCCACACCGGGGGACTTAGCTGTGGCTACTCTCATCTCAGCAGGCATCGATCTGTCCGGACCGTCGAGTCCCCGCAAAACATGCGTCGTCGTGTTGCATTGTCGCGGGAAGAGGGCGGATTACGTCCAGTCTCTTCCGGTGGCGGGAGACTCTGAGATCCTCGACCTGATCACTGGCCTTGCGCGCGATGCGCCAGTGGTCATAGGCCTTGACGCTCCATTGTCGTATCAACCCGGTGGTGGGCTTCGGCAGCGTGATCGCTTGCTGCGTGAACTCATAGTCGCGCGAGGTATGCGGCACGGCGCCGTCATGCCGCCCACGTTCAATCGCATGGCGTACCTGACTCTGCGTGGTCTAGGAGTCGCGCGTCTGCTTAGCGCGCTCGATCCCGTTCGCGTGCAGACAATAGAGGTTCACCCTGGCGCGTCGTTCTGCCTTCGGGGAGCACCTTTGGCCTCTGTGCTCGCGTTCAAGAAGAAGAAACAACCGGAGCACAGGGAAACCCTTCTCGGGTGGCTTTCAAGTCAGGGTATTCGGGCGCTTCCGTCCTCCGAAGCAAGCAGTCATTTCGTGGCTGCCACAGGAGCTGCTTTCGCCGCGTGGGAGTGGTCGCGGGGAAAGTCGGTCTGGTTCGCAGCGCCTGAGCCACCATTTCATCCATTTCCGTTTGCCTGCTAAGCCGTGGGCGGCCGGGCGCTCGGGTTACATCTAAACCGGAGCAAGTTCCCTCGCGCGGTCGTGACCAATAAGCCAAGCGGCCGACCGCGGCTGGCAGAGAAGATCACAGAGCGCAACCGCTGGTCGTGAGCCGGGGCCTGGGTCCGCGACTAGAGCCCTGCTGCCTTGAACACGGTGAAGTCGGTGGAGGGAGGGGCCCCACCCACCTGCCGCAGCATCGAGGCGAGCTGGCCACGGTGATAGGTGCCGTGGTTGGCGACGTGGAACAGCACGTCGGCGAGCGGGTGCTCCCCCGGCCGCCCGCTGATGTAGCGGAAAGAGAGGGTCCGGGCGAGTGCCGCCTCGTCGAGCGCCACCAGGTAGCCGTTGCGCTGCGCCACCACGTCAGCCAGCCGCGCGCAAAGCTCCGGAACGTCGCCGCCGGCGAACCATTCGGGCACCGCGGTGGGGACCTGGCCGCGCCAGCGCTCCAGCCAGACCCACTCGGCGCCGACCACGTGCGCCACGACGTCGCGGATCGACTTGAAGCTGCCGCCCAGCTCGCGGGTGAGCGCCTCGGCGGGCAGCGCCTGCACCGCGCTCAGCATCAGCCCGGTCGCCCAGTCGTGGTAGCGGTAGAGCTCTCGGATGTCGGAGAGGTTCATCGAGAACGATCGCCAACGCGCCGAAGGCGGACTAGTACCGCCTCATCAGGCCGACGACCACGCCCTGGATCTCCAGGTCTTCCTCGCGCACCATCAGCGGGGCCATGCGCTCATTGGCGGGCTGCAGGCGGATGTGCCCGTTCCCCTCGCGGTAGAAGCGCTTGAGCGTCGCCTCGCCGTTCACCAGGGCGGCGACCATCTCGCCGTTCTCGGCCTTGCGGCGGCGGTGCACCACGACGAAGTCTCCGTCCTGGATGCCGTCGTCGATCATCGAGTTGCCGCGCACGCGCAGGACGTAGTTCTCGCCGCGCCGGGTGAGGACGTCCGGCACCGAGACCGTCTCCTGCTCGCTGGCGACGTCGATGGGGCTGCCGGCAGCGATGGCGCCGAAGAGAGGCAGGTCTCTGACGCCAGTGGCGCCACTGACTGCCTTGAGACCGGCGGGGCCGGCGGTGTCGGTGTGCGCGGTGAGAGGCGGGAAGCCGTTCTGCCTGGCCTGGAGCTCGTGCAGCTCCTCGGCCGGCAGGAGCGCGCGCCGCTTGTTCCAGTCGCGCACCAGGACGCCCTTGTCGAGCAGCAGCCGGATGTGCTTCTGGAGCGTGCCGAAGGAGGTGTACCCGAAGCGCTCGCAGATCTCGCGCTGCGTCGGCGAGATGCCCTTGTCCTTCCGGTAGTCGCGGAGGAAGTCCACGAGCTCCTTCTGGCGTTTCGTCAGCGTCAGAGATGCAATGGAATTCGGCAAGAGTGCCTCTTGGCCTAATAAAGTTAGGAACGGCCCGCGCGATAATCTAGGCGTAATTAACTCGCAAGTCAAGGCTGCTACGCTGCCCCGGCTTTGGAAACGCACGATCTCGCGGTGGTCGGGGGCGGGCCGGTAGGGTTGGCCTGCGCCGTGGAAGCGACGCGCGCCGGGCTCAGCGCGATCGTGCTCGAGAAGGCCGGCCTCCTGAACACGTTGCAGCGGTTCCCCACCTACACGACGTTCTTCTCCACACCCGAGCTGCTGGAGATTGGCGGCGTGCCGTTCGTGACCGCCGGCGGCAAGCCGTCGCGGCGTGAGGCGCTCGTCTACTACCGCAAGGTGAAGGAACGCTGGGCGCTCGACGCGCGGCTCTACGAGCGGGTCGTCGGGCTGCGCGGGGAGGCCGGCTCCTTCACCGTGGTGACCGAGAGGGGGGAGCACGCCGCCCGGCGCGCCGTGGTGGCGACCGGCTTCTTCGACCATCCGCGGCTGCTGGGCGTGCCGGGCGAGGAGCTGCCGAAGGTCTCGCACTACTACCGCGAGGCGTTTCCGTACTCCGGCACCGACGTGCTGATCGTCGGCGGCAAGAACTCGGCGGTGGAGACGGCCCTGGACCTCTGTCGCTCGGGGGCCCGCGTGACGATGTGTGTGCGCGGCACCGAGTTCGGCAAGAGCGTGAAGTATTGGCTGAGGCCGGACGTCGAGAACCGCGTGGCCGAAGGGTCCATCCGCGCCCTGTTCTCCACCTGCGTCGAGGAGATCCGCCCGCGGTCGGTCGTGCTGCGGCGCGGCGAGGAGCGCCTGGAGCTTCCCAACGACTTCGTCCTGGCGCTCACCGGCTACCGCCCCGACTTCGACTTCCTGCGCGCGCTCGGCATCGAGGTCAGCGCCGACGGGCACCTCCTCTACGACGAGAGCACGATGGAGACGACCGTGCCGGGTCTCTACGTGGCCGGAGTGGTCGCGGCCGGCGTCGACATCGGGAAGCTCTTCATCGAGAACGGGCGCCTGCACGCGGCGGTCATTGCCAAGCACGTCGCGCAGGCCCTGGGCCGCGACGTGGAGACGCCGGCGCCGCCAGCGCTGCGCCGCTTCCAGGACGGGGACTAGGATCTGCTGATGTCGTATCGGGTGGTCGCGCGCGACGGCGCCGAGTACGCGCCGGTCTCCTTCGACACGCTGCTCGACTGGTACGAGGGGGGTCGGGTGGACGCCGACTCGCTCGTCTACTCGGAGGAGACGGCGCGCTGGACGAAGCTGCGCGACGTGCTGGAGCTGCCCGAGCCCGAAGAGCTCGTCTCCGATCGGGTCGAGCGGACGGGCGCGGCGATCGCCGAGCCACGCCCGCTCCTGGCCGGCTACACGTTGCTGGCGAACGGCGGCCTGGCGTTCGCGGGGACGGTGGCGCTGGCCGGAGAGGGGCTGCTGGAGCACGGCGTCGCCTGGGGCTACGGGCTGGCCGCTCTCGACGTCCTGATCGGGCTGGGCCTGGTGCTGCTCGGCTCGGCGATCACTCCGCTGGCGCTGGCGCGCGCGGCGCTGGTCGGCGGGTTCCTGGGGATCGCCGCGCCGCTCCTCTGGGGAGGCGGCGCGCTGGCTTTCGGGCTCGCCGCGTTCCACCTGCTGTTCGCGGCGTCGCTGGCGGCGCTGCTGCTGGCCAGGCGCCCGGTCGGCCTCTTCCTGGCCGGCGCGGCGGCGGCCTGGGTCGGGATCGGCGCTCTGCAGGTCTTCGGGCGCGTGCTGCCGGAGCGCGCGGCGCGCGGGGAGCTGCGCGCGGCGGCGCTCGCGCAGCGCGAGGTGCGCGACGAGGAGGCCGGAATCACGCTGCGGCTGCCGGCCGGCTGGGTGCTTCTGAATCCCTCCAGCGGCGCGCTCGGCGCTCCGCAAGGCAAGGCGCTGGCGGCTCACGCCGCCACCGGCGGCGCGGCCCTCCTGCAGGTGTTGCCCGGCGCGCCCAAGGGGACGCCGCGGGACGCCGCCGAGGCGGCCGCGCTGCGGCTGGCGGGCGGCGGCGGCTACACCCCGGCAGCGGGCGAGGCCTCGCAGGTCGCGAACCTGCCCGCCTGGCGCGCCGAGGGGACCTTCCTGCGCAACGGCCGTCGCTACCGTTCGTCGGCCACCGTCGCCCCGCGCACCGAGGATCAGGTCACGCTCCTCTTCTGGTGTCCGGAGGAGCGCGCTCCGGCCGGCGCCGCCGCGTTGCGCGAGCTGGTGTCCGACCTGCAGGTCGCCGCCGAGGGAGGAAGCCGCCGCCGAGAGCTGGAGCGCGAGGCGACGCTGCGGCTGCCCTACCTCGGGGTCGATGGCCGCGCGGCGGTGGTGGCGGAGGCGATGCGCCTGCGCCTGCCGCCGGCGGAGCTCGAGGCCTTCGCCACCCAGCGGATCGTGGCCGGCATCCAGCGAGCCGACGGGCACGAGCTGGGCGCGCTGGAGGAGCTGATGGACGTCCTCGCCACGCGGGTCGACAAGGCCGACGTCCCGCGCCTCCAGGCGCAGCAGGCCCTCTTCGCGCGGGGCGGCCGGCTCGACGAGAAGGGGGCGCGCGAGCTCCTGCAGATGATCGCCGGCAGCTACCGCGACGCCGGCGAGCTGCGCGGCGAGGAGGCGGACGCCTTCGCGCGCGCGCTCACCGGAGCGCTGCTGATCGGCCTGCGCGCCGGCTAGGACTTCCGCAGCACGGCGAGGCGGCGCTGCGCAAGAAGATAGGTGGAGGTCGCCAGGTCGCGCTCGGCGGCGCTGCGGGTGACCTTCAGGTAGGCCTGGCCGGCGGCCTCCAGCTCACCGTATTGCTCCGCCAGCCGTCCCAGCACGAACCAGTCGTGCGCCTCGGGCTCATCGCGGCCGCCGGCGTCCATCGCGGCCAGCGCCAGCTCGTGTGCCTCGGACGTCTTGCCGAGCTCGGCGTAGAGGCAGGCCAGCGTGTGCAGCGACGAGCTGCTCTGGCGGCGCGAGAGGTCGATCGCGCGCTGCGCGAAGGTGACGCCTCCCTCGAGCGCCGCGGTCGCCGGCGTGAAGAGGGCGTTCCAGGCGAGGTTGTTGTAGTCGGAGGCGTCGGCCACGCCGAGCTCCACCAGGCGCTGGTAGCGCGCCGCGGCAGCCGGATAGTCCCCGGCGCCGCCGGCCAGCGCGGCCAGGGCCCGCAGCGCGGTGGGGTCGTCGGCCAGCAGCTTCAGCCGCGCCTCGGCCAGGCCGCGTACCTCGTCGGGGCGCGCGAGGCTCCGCAGCGCGGCCAGCGTGTAGCCGAAGGCCACCCGCGATTCGGGCCGTGCTTCGCGCAGGCGGCCGCTCACCTCCAGCAGCTCGCTCCAGCGGCTTTCGCGGTTGAAGAGCGTGGCCAGCGCGACGTCGACGTCGAGGCGCGCGGCGGCGTCGGCGGTGGCGCGCGCCTCCTGGAGCAGCGGCAACGCGCGGGCGGCCTGTCCGGGACCGGAGACCAGGAGGGCCGCGGCCGCGAGCCGGACCGCCGCCAGGTCTCCCTGCCGGCCTCTGGTCCAGAGCCGGGCGAAGGGGGCGCCGGCCAGCGGGTCGTCCCCGCCCGGGAGCGAGATCTCCTCGCGGGCCCAGTCGAGCCACTTGCGCGCCCCCGGCAGATCGCCGCGCTCGGCGCGCGCCAGCGCCTCCGCACCGATGAGCCAGGGGGTGTGGCGGGTGGTGACGATCTTGAACGCACCCTCCTCGCGAATGACGTAGGCGGTCTCGTCGAAGGCGCCCCCCTGGGACGCGCCGCGGATGCGCACCCGATAGCCCGCGGCGTCGTCGCCGTCGGCGGTGAGCTGCAGCAGCGCCAGCGACAGGTCGGCCACCACCGACGGAGGCAGCCCCATCTGCCGCATCGGGGCCCGGACGCTCCGCAACAGCCGCTCCAGGTCCGCGTCGTCGCCGTCCTCTCTCCGCTCTCCGTCGAGCGCGGTCGAGCCTCTGGCGAAGAGACTCCGGAGCTCGGCCACGTCGCGCGAGAGCCAGGTCGCCAGGAGGAAGCGCTGCACCACTCCGCGCGGGTCGTCCTGGCGCGGCGCCGCCTCCTCGTGGCGCGTCGTGCGGCGCAGCGCGTCGGCCTGCCCGCGCAGCACGGACGGGTTGGCGGAGCCGGGCGCGGCCGCCGCCAGCAGCGCGGCGGCCTCCGGATAGAGGCGAAGCTGCACCAGGGTCCGTCCAGCGGCCTCGATCGCGTCGCGCCGGGCCGCCGGCGCGGCGATGGCCCGCGCCGCCTCGGCCAGCGCCGCGTCCGGGCTCGCGGCGGCCAGCCCGACGAGCCTCAGCGCGTCCCTCTCCGGCGCGGCCTCCATCTCCTTCACCGCCTCGGCCAGCTCGTCCCAGCGGCGCTGGAAGACCAGCGTGAAGAGGAGGTTCGTGTCGAAGGCGTGCTCCTTCAGGTCGCTGGCGAGGGCCCGGTACTCCCGCAGCGCGCCGGCGAGGTCGGCCCCCGATCCGTAGCGGATGCCGTCGGCGTCGTGCTCGAGGAGGATCGCCAGATCGCCGCGGGTGACGGCGTCCTCCGGGTCCAGCTCGCGCGCGCGGCGATAGGCCTCCAGCGCCCCGGCCCGGTTGAAGCCGCGCTTGAAGCGGCGGCCCAGCAGGTCGTGCTGCAGCACCCAGCCGAGCGCCCGATGCGCCGCGGCCGAGGCCGGCTCGGCGGCGACGCCGGCCCGCGCCTCGCGCCGCGCGGCCTCTCCCAGGCCGGCCTTCAAGAGCGCCAGGGCGAGCTGCGCGTGATGGAGGCCCTCGCGTGGGTGCAGCTTCTTCAGCGAGCGGAACTCGGCCAGCGCCTCGCGCACGCGCCCGGCGGTCAGGTGCGCCTCGCCGACCTGCTCGAAGCGGATCGCCAGCGGCTTCTCCTTGCGCAGGGCGACGAGCCCCTGGCGCAGCGCCTCCAGCTCGGCGGCGCTCAGCCGCCGCTTGCCGCTGTCGAAGCGGAGGACCGCGTTCACCGCGCCCCCCTCGGAGCGGAAGCGCTTGCTCAGCGTGGCGGTGCCGATCGCCACCTCGCCGGACTCGGGCAGCGCCGCGACCGCGAAGCCCGGAGGCGGCACGATCCGGTAGCGGCACTCGTGCACGTAGGGCTCGAAGAAGACGTAGTCCGCCTTCCGCTCCCTGCGCTTCGGCTTGGCCGCCTCGTCCTCGTCCTTGTCGGGCAGCCCGAGCGCCATCGCCAGCCGCTGCGCCGGCTCGGCCGGGAAGAGCACCACCAGGCCCTGCCGCTCGTCCACCACGCCGCGTCCGGCGTCGCCGGTCTCCAGACGGATCCGGAAGGGGCGGGTGAGGTCGCCGGGCGCGGAGCTGTCGAAGGTGACCGAGCCCTTGGCCAGGTACTCGGTCTTGGCGTAGCTCTCCATCGCCTGCTGGAGCGCCTTCTTCTCGGCCGAGTGGAACGTGCGCCGCTGCTGCAGCTCGATGGTGCCCCACGACTCGCTGGTCTCCACCACCCGGGCGCGGCCGCGCTCCGGCAGCGTGAACTCGCGCGTCTCCAGCAGCCGGTTCTCCGCGGCGAGCGGCTCGGGCGTCCGCACCAGCCCCACCGTCTCGCGCGAGGCGATCAGCGCCATCCGCCCCTGGTCGCCCAGCGGGAGCTGCCCGGCGCGGGCGAACTCGTCTGTCGGGTCGATCCAGATCTCCGGCTGTCCGGGCGCTGCAGCAGGGACATGGACGATCGCGTGGTCGAAGACGCCGAGCCCGGCGAGCTCCGCGTGCACGTCCGGTCCGGGTCCGGCGTTCAGGAGCGCGACCTGGGCCGGCAGGCCGGCGGCGCGCAGCAGCGCCACCAGGTAGACCGCCTTGTCCTTGCAATCGCCGTAGCGCTGCGCGCGGGTCTCCGAGGGGGGCCGGGGCACCAGCGAGCTCTCGCCGAACTCGAGGCCGGTGTAGCGGATGTCGCGCTGCACCAGCGCCAGCAGCCGCTGGGCGATCGCGGCGCGGTCCTTGGAGCCGCGCACCTCCGCCCGCACCACGTCTCCCAGCTGCGAGCCGGCGATCGTCCGGTCCACGACGTCGGCGTAGCGGCGGGCGACCTCCGGCCAGGAGCGCCCGGTCGCGAAGCCCACCAGCGTGTACGGCGCCTCGTCGGAGGGCAGCCCGGGCTCGGGGCGTTCCAGCGGCTCCAGCGAGGAAGCCTCCCAGCGGAGGCGCACCAGCCCGTCCCCGACGCTGCGTCTCGGCTCGCCCAGCGCGCCGCGCTGCAGGGTGGCGACCGGCAGTGCCTCGGGGTGGGTGAGCGACACCCGCGCCGTCCGCACCGGCACCGGCCGTCCCAGCACGCTCAGGCGGACGACGCCGCCGTCGAAGAGCGGGGCCTTCTCCTCGATCACGATCTCCTGCTCGATGAGCGCTCCCGGCGCGACCGCCGGCAGCGGGGCCCGCACCACGCGGCGGTCGCTGAAGATCTCCGCGTCCAGCTCGCTGGCCGGCGACTCGGCGATCGTCCGCGGGTCCAGCTCGGAGACGCTGCCGTCGGCGCCGATCACCCGCGCCCGCAGCCTCGGCCGCTCCTGGTGCCAGGGCGCCCAGTCGGCGCCCAGCGTGGCCCAGTCCGACTGGCCGGCCGCGCTCAGCACCTTCAGCACCATCCAGTGGCGCGAGGTGCACCGCCCGGCCGCGTCCAGCTCGTGCCGCACGTCGTCGAGCAGCACGACCGCGTCGTGTCCTCCGTCGGCTTGCGCGCGCGCCTCGGCCAGGAGCGCCGCCGGCGACGCGGTGAACGGGCCGCTGGCCCAGGGCGGCTCGGCCGACAGCGGCGCTCCGAGCGCGCCCGCCGCCAGCAGCGCGCCGGCGAGCCGGCCGAGGGTCATCCGCTCACAGCCAGTAGAAGCCGAGGCCGGCGATCGTGTAGACCACGAGGAGCTGCGCTCCCTCCAGCCAGTTCGTCTCGCCGTCCAGCGCGATCTGGTTCGCGATGAAGACGGCCGCCGCCAGGACGATCACCTCGAAGGGGCTGAAGAAGAGCGTCATGTGCTTGCTGAAGCCGAGGGAGACCAGCGCCAGGAGCGGTGCCACGAAGAGCGCGATCTGCATCGAGGAGCCGAGCGAGATCGCCATCGAGAGCTCCATCTTGTTCTTGTAGGCGGTCTGCACCGCGACCAGGTGCTCGGCCACGTTGCCGACCAGCGGGATCAGGATGATGCCGAGGAAGAGCTCGGAGAGCCCGAGGCTATGCCCGACCGCCTCGACGGTACCCACCAGGAACTCACTCAGGAACACGATGAGGACGGTCGCGCCGACCAGCACCAGGAGCGACGTCTTCACGCTCCACATCGCCTGGTGCTTCTCCTCCTCGGGACCCTGCTCGACGCCCACCGCGTGGCCGATACCCTGCTCCGGCGATCGGAACGTGAAGACCAGCGAGAGCGCGTAGGAGAGGATCAGCAGGATCGCCACGCCGATGCTGAGGCGGTCGAGCGCCGGGTCGGGCATCTCGTGCAGCGGGTCCTGGCGCAGCTGGATGCGGTGCACGACCTCGAAGAAGGTCGGGATCATGAGCCCGATCACCGCCAGCAGCATCATGGTGCCGGCGGTGCCGGCGGCCACGCGGTCGAAGCGCTGGGTGCCGTTCTTCAGGCCCCCCACCAGGACGGCCAGCCCCAGGATCAACAGCAAGTTACCGAGGATCGAGCCGGTCAGCGAGGCCTTCACCAGCTCCACCTTGCCGGCCTTCAGCGCGACCAGCGTGATGATCAGCTCGGCGGCGTTCCCCAGCGAAGCGTTCAGTAGCCCGCCCACCTTCGGGCCGGTGTGGATCGCCAGCTCCTCGGTGGCCTCGCCCAGCAGGCCCGCCAGCGGGATCAGCCCGATCGCCGAGCAGGCGAAGATGAGGAGCGGGCTGTGGAAGACGAACTCGGCGACGAACGCCAGCGGGACGAAGACGAGGAGCAGGCGGAGGATCTTCATCGGGCTGCTCGGGAGCCCGCGGCTAGCTTCCGAAGAGGCCGGTGAGGCGGCGGAAGAAGCCGCGCTGCTCGGCGCTCCCCTTCACCAGCAGCTCGTCGAGCTCGCCGGCGTCGAAGAAGACCCCCTCGCAGTGGCCGCAGCGGTCCACCTTCACGCCGGAGAGCTCTACCTCGGCGAGCGCGTCCCCGCACTTCGGGCAGCGCATGAAGTGGGCGTCCCGCAGCTTGGCGCGCTCGGCGCTCTGCTCCTCGGCCAGACGCGCCTCGCGCCGCTCGCGGGCGGCCTTCAGGAGCTGCTTCTCGTTGGCACGGAACCAGCCCTCTTCCAGGGCGCGCCCCCGGTCTTCGAGGTCCATCACGTCCTCCAGAGCTGATGTTAAGCGATACTCAGGCACTGGTAATGGCGACCCGAGACGGGGCTTCCGAATTAGGAATCGAAGCGGCGGTCTCGCTCCTGCGCGCCACGCTGGAGTCGACCGCCGACGGTATCCTGGTGGTCGACGGCCACGGGCGGATCGCCAGCTTCAACCACCGCTTCGCCACGATGTGGCACATCCCCTACACGATCCTGGCCTCCGGAGACGACGATCGGGCGCTGGCTTACGTCACCGACCAGCTCGTCGACCCGGGGCGGTTCCTGGAGAAGGTCCGCGAGCTCTACGAGCGCCCCGACGCCGACAGCTTCGACGTCCTGCACTTCAAGGACGGGCGCGTCTTCGAGCGCTACTCGCACCCGCAGCGACTGGACGGCCAGGTGGTGGGGCGGGTCTGGAGCTTCCGCGACGTCAGCGAGAAGACGCGGGTGCTGGAGGCGCTGCGCCTCGCCGAGGAGCGCTACCGCGGCATCGTGGAGCAGTCGGTCGACGGCATCTTCCTGTTCGATGCCGACAGCAAGCGGGTGCTGGATGCCAACGCCGCGCTGCTGCGCATGCTGGGCTACAGCGCCGACGAGCTCACCCGGCTCACCATCTTCGACTTCGTCGCCCATCCCAGGGACGAGGTGGCCCGGAACGTGGAGCGCGTCCTGGCCGAGCGGCAGCTCCCCATCGGGCTGCGGCGCTACCGCTGCAAGGACGGCAGCCACCTGGACGTCGAGGTCTACGCCGGCGCGGTGCCGTACGGCGGGCGTACCGCCATCTCGGTGGTGGCCCATGACGTCACCCAGCGGCGCCGCGATGACGAGCACCTGCGTCTGCTGGCGCAGGCGGTGGAGTCCTCCAGCGACATGATCTCGGTGACCGACCTGGAGGACCGCTTCACCTTCGTGAACCAGGCGTTCCTCGAGCAGTACGGCTTCACCGAGGCAGAGATCGTCGGCCGGCACGTCACCACGGTGGACTCGCCGGGGAACTCCAAGGCGCTCCGCGCGAGGATCTTCGAGGACTCACGGGGGCGCGGCTTCCGCGGCGAGCTGCTGAACCGCCGCAAGGACGGCAGCGAGTTCCCGATCTCGCTCTCCACCGCGCCGGTGCGCGACCGGAGCGGGCACGTGCTGGGGCTGGTCGGGGTGGCCCGCGACATCACCGACCGCCGCAAGGCCGAAGCGCTCGAGCGCGCCCTCTACCGCATCGCCGAGCGCGCCAGCGTGGAGACCGACCTGCCGCGCTTCTACGCGTTCCTGCACGCGGTGCTCGGCGAGCTGATGGACGCGCGCAACTTCTACGTGGCGGTGCTGGAGCCCCATACCGGTCTGCTGACGTTCCCCTACTTCGCCGACGTGGCCGAGCCGGCTCCGGAGCCGCGCCGCCCCAGCGGCGGGCTGACCGAGTGGGTGCTCTCGCACGGCGAGACGCTCCTCTACACGATCGAGGAGGGGGAGCGGCTGAAGCGCGTGCACGGCTTCGCGCCCCTGGGTGCGCCGTCGGTGGACTGGCTGGGCGTGCCGCTGAAGAGCGGCGACGCCACGTTCGGCGTCCTGGCGGTCCAGAGCTACGAGGAGTCGGTGCGCTTCGGCGACCGCGAGCGCGAGATCCTGACCTTCGTGGCCCGGCAGGTGCAGGGGGCGCTGGAGCGCAACCGCGCCGAGGACGCCCTGCGCGAGAGCGAGGAGCGCTTCCGCACGCTGTCGAACGCCACCTTCGAGGGCATCGTCCTCCACGAGGGCGGCCGCATCCTGGAGGCCAACCGCGCCTTCACCGAGATGGCCGGCAGCGGCGAGGCCTCCCTGGTCGGCAGCCACCTTCTCGACCTCATCGCGCTGGAATCGGTCGACCGCTTCGCCGAGAACCTGGCGAACCCCACCGACGAGCCGTTCGAGGTCGAGCTCAAGCGCGGCGACGCCTCGCGCCTGCCGGTCGAGGTGCAGAGCAAGACGATCCGCTACCGCGACGGCACCGCGCGGGTGACCGCGGTGCGCGACGTCTCCGAGCGCAACCGCCTGGAAGAGCAGCTCCGCCAGGCCCAGAAGATGGAGGCGGTGGGGCGCCTGGCCGGCGGCATCGCCCACGACTTCAACAACCTGCTCACCACGATCCTCGGCTACAGCGACCTGGTCCTGGCCCAGCTCCCCGAGGTCGACGTCACCCGCGCCGACATCCAGGAGATCAAGAAGGCCGGCGAGCGCGCCGCCGCGCTCACCAAGCAGCTCCTGGCCTTCAGCCGCAAGCAGATCCTGGCGCCCCAGCTGCTCGACCTGAACGCGGCGGTCCGCAACATGGAGAAGATGCTGCGGCGGCTCATCGGCGAGGTCGTCGACCTGGTGGCGGTGCTGGACGACGACATCGGGTCGGTGAAGGCCGACCCCAGCCAGATCGAGCAGCTGGTGGTGAACCTGGCGGTCAACGCCCGCGACGCGATGCCCGACGGAGGCACCCTGCGCATCGAGACCGAGCGGGTCGACGGCGCGGAGGCGGGGCTCGCGCCCGGATGGTGGGTACAGCTGGTCATCGCCGACAGCGGCGTGGGGATGGACGCCGACACGCGCGCCCACCTCTTCGAGCCGTTCTTCACCACCAAGGAGAAGGGGAGGGGGACCGGTCTCGGCCTGGCGACCGTCTACGGAGCGGTGACCCAGGCCGGCGGCACGGTGCGCGTGGATTCGGAGCCGGGGAACGGCACCGCCTTCCGCATCTTCTTCCCCGAGGTCTCCGAGAGCGAGCGGCGCCCCTCGGGGGAGAACGCCCGTCCCGGCTCCACCGACGAGATCCCGGTGCTGGGGCGGCACCGCAGCCGCGGTGGCGAGACGGTGCTGGTGGCCGAGGACGAGGAGACGGTGCGCGGCCTCGCCCGCCGCGTGCTGGAGGCGGCCGGCTACACCGTGCTGGAAGCGCGCGACGGGGCGGAGGGTCTTCGCGAGGCGCGCCGACACTCTGGGCCGATCGACCTCCTCCTCTCCGACCTGGTGATGCCGGTGATGAGCGGCGAGAAGCTGGCCGAGCAGCTGGCGCTGGAGCGCCCGGACCTGCGCGTCCTCTTCATGTCCGGCTACACCGAGGACGTCGCGGTGCGGAAGGCCATCGCCGACTCCGGCGTGGCGTTCCTGCAGAAGCCGTTCGCCGCCGAGCAGCTGGCCGAGAAGGTGCGCGAGACGCTGGACTCGCGGCGCCACCGCCGGCGCTAGTCCACCGCAGCCGGTGCTATCTTGAGGGATGGGCGCTGCCACCCTTCTTGCAGTCCTCACCCTCCTCCCCTTCACCACGGCACCTGGCACCGACGGGCTCACGGTCGGCACGGTCACCAGCGGCGGCAGCGGCATCGTCCGCGTGCCGGTCTACCTGAAGGACACCGCGGCGACGCCGATCGGCAGCGATCAGGCGGCCGGCCGGAAGATCACCGGCGTCTCCTTCCAGGTCGGCTTCGGCGGCAACGGCTGCGTCACGACGGTGGCGCCCTACTTCGACACCGCGGTTGCCGGCGGCATCCTGGCGAGCCTCTCGCCCGACATCGTGGCCCGGCCGCGGGCCGCCGGCAGCCAGGGGCTCCTCTTCGCGGTCTCCGAGGCGACCAGCGGCGGCAAGGGGCTGCCCACCAGCACCGCCACCCCCGACCCGGGCGACAAGCTCGGGGAGCTGGTCTTCTCGCTGAACGGCTGCACGTCGGACGTGGCGCTGCAGGGGGACGCGGCGCTGGCGGCGCTCACCAGCGATTCCGGCACCGCCGAGAAGGTCTCGCTGGCGACCCTCTCGGTCACGCCAGGGGCGATCCGGATCTCCGGCGAGGCGCCGCCGCCGGCGACCACGGTCCTGACGATCCCGGCGGTGGCGTCGGTGCACGGGCTGAACGGCGCGTTCTTCCACTCCGACCTCTGGGTCATGAACCTCTCCGCGACGACGCGGGCGACGGTCACCGCGCGCTACCGCTGTGCCTGTGCCGGCGGCAGCCGCACCTTCGAGCTGGCCCCGCGCGAGTCGCGCCTCTTCCCCGACGCCGTCGTCTCGCTGTTCGACGCACCGGAGACGTCGGGCGCCATCGAGCTGAGCCATGACGCGGCCGCCCGCGTCGGCGCTCGCTCGCGGGTCTACACGCCCTCGCTGCCGGCCCCGACGAACGGGGCCGGGGTGCCGGCCTACGCGCCGGCGGAGGCGCGCACGCGCGCGCTCTTCCTCGGCGTCGCGGGAAACGGCGGCGATCTCTCCGGCGGCTTCCGCTCGAACGCCGGTGCCTACAACCCGAACGACGCCTCGACCGCGGTGACCTTCACGCTGCGAGCCGCCGGCGGCGCGCCGCTCGGTGCCCCGCTGACCCAGACCTGGGGCCCGCGCGAGGCGCGACAGCTCAACGACGTCTTCGCCGCGGTGGGGAGCGCCGGCACGGTCACCACCGGCGCGTACCTCGAGGTGCGCTCGGCGCTGCCGCTCTTCCCCTACCTGACCGTCATCGACAACCAGTCGGGGGACTCGGTCTGGGTGCCGCCGCTGGACGATGGGAACGCGGCGTCCTCCGGCGCCGCGGGGGCCGCGGGGGTCACTCCTGGGGTCCGAACAGCACGTTGACGAGCGTGAAGACGTCCAGGACGTCGATCGCGCCGTCGCCGTTCGCGTCGGCGCGGAACGAGGGCGGCGGCCCGTGGGAGAAGAGGTAGTTGATCAGGTAGAAGACGTCCAGGACGTCGATCAGACCGTCGCCGTCGGCGTCGCCGCGCGCCCCCTCCTGCGTCACCGTCAGCACCTCGCCGCCGATCACCACGGTCGCGCTGCGGGGGTTCACCGACCGGTTCGGCGCCGCCCGGAAGGCGACGGTCCCGTTGCCGGAGCCGCCGTGGCTGGCCGCGTCGAGCGTCAGCCAGACGGCATTGCTGGTCGCCGTCCAGGCGCAGGCGGCTTCCGTCTGCAGGGCCACCGTTCGCGCGCCGCCCAGGCTCTGTACCGCGGCGCTCGCCGCGCCGAGCGCATATCCGCAGACCGGCCCTTCCAGGCCGAGGCCAGCGGCGATCGCCGCGTCCCAGTCCGCCTTGAAGACCCACCAGTTCTGCATCCGTCCCAGCGGCGCCGGGATCGTGTTGCCGCGCCCCGGGTGGCTCTGCATCCAGAACTGGAACCACTGCGGCTCGGCCGAGAGCCAGGGTGGAGGGCCGTGCGGCCAGGCGTGCGCGAAGGTCGCCCAGCTGTCCCGGTTGATCGGCTTCCTGAGACCGCCGAACGGCGTCCAGTTCTCGATGTCGCTCAGCACCAGCGCGGTGTTGTTGAAATCGTAGTCCTCGCGCGCGTTCGGCGGGTGGTGCACGTCGCCGCAGCGCCCCGGCACGAAGGTGCCGGCGGCGTCACGTCCCACGAACGAGCGCCAGAACAGGTCGTCGTTGCCGTGCTGCAGCTCGTCCACGTAGGCGAGCGTGTACTCGAGCTGGTGGCCGTGGTCGTGCACGTTGTCGGTCGGGGTGCGCAGCTCGTTGTAGCCGAAGAGCGTGTAGGTGCGGTCGTAGAGCGGCAGGTCGTCCTCGAAGCGGAAGCTGTTCGAGATGTCCCCGGTCGTCGGGCTGGACATGTTCGACTCGTCCGGCGCGACGCGTTCGGTGTGGTAGGTGTAGAGCCAGAACTCCTTCACGCCCCGCTTCTCCACCCACTCCTGCCCGCCGAAGCGCGCCAGGATCTGCTGGTAATCGGGGAAGTAGACCTCGGGCGCGCCGGCCAGCGGCTGCCGCGGCAGCGCCGGCAGCGCGGCCTCGCCGTGTAGCTCCTTCAGCCGCTCGAGGTCGCCGCGGAAGAGGTCGAGCGTGATCTCACCGTCGTCGGGACGGCTCTTCCCGCGAAAGGCGTCGGCCCCGAAGGTCGTCAGTGTGGCTCTCAAGGCGTCGTAGACCGGGCTGGCCATGCGGAAACCGGGCGGCGCCGGCTCGTAGATGGAGATGACGTCGAGCACGCGGTAGCCGATCGACGGCTGGGCCGAGGAGTCCTTGTAGGCGCGGAAGCGGCTGCCCTCTTCCAGCATGAACTTGGTGTAGACCGCCGATTCGTCGAGCGCCTGCTTGCGGTCCTCCACCCGGGTCGGCGGACCTCCGGTCTCGGCGGTGTCGATGTTCTCGCCGTCCTGCGTCGGCAGGAGTCGCAGGATCACCACCGGGATCTCGTAGAGCGCCCCCGCCGCCGGGCTGGCGAGGAACGAGTCGAAGCGGTCGTGCGACGGCGCGCGGGCGGCGGCGCGCACCGAGACCGGCGAGGAAGCGGTGAAGCCCGCCAGCGTCGCGGCGATCGTGGCCGAGCCGGCGCGCAGGCCGGTCACCCGGCCGCGCGGGTCCACCGACGCCACCGCCGAGTCCGACGAGCTCCAGACCGCTGCCAGCGGCGGCAGCGCACGGGCGCCCAGGTTGGGGGTCTGCGCGGTGAGGCGCGGCGAGGTCAGCCAGCTCTCGTAGAGCGTCCCGCCGGGGAGTGCCGGATCGAGCGCCATCTGCAGCGCGGTCACGGTGAACGCGGCGACGACGTCCTGGGCGATCTCGGCCGCGCCGCGGGCGCGGTCGCTCAAGCGCAGCTCGTCCAGCGTGGCGTCGATGGAGCTCTCGTCGGCCGGGGCCCGGCCGATCCGGAGAGCTGCGGCGGCGTTCTGCGCGAGCGCCACCCGGCGGTTCGCCCGGGAGCGGTCCGGTGCCCGGCCATTCACGTAGAGCGCCAGGGCGCCGGCGCGGTCCCAGGTGGCCGCCAGGTGATACCAGCCGCCGGAGTGCCAGCTGGAGATGTCGGCGGCCGTGCTGGCCACCGCAGCCTGCTCGACGGCCGGCGTGCCGAGGTCGTCCCCGCGCAGCGTGAGCCGCAGGTTCTGCTGGCGGTCGATGCCGAGCCAGACGGCGTCGCCGATCTGCACCAGCGTGCGCTGCGGCGAGCGGTCGCTGCCGTTCCAGTCGGGGTTCACCCAGAGCTCGATCGTGCCGGCGCTGGACTCTCCCGGCGGCGACGGATAGGTCAGGCCACCGGCCACGTGTGCGCCGCCGCGGATCACCCCGGAGGCGAACGCCACGCCGGAGCTCTCGACGGGCGACTGACCGTTGGCGCCCTGGAGGCTGTCGTCGAAGTGCAGCAGCAGCCGGGTGGCGGCGTCGGACGGCAGAGGCTCAGCCGCCTTGGTGGGGGGGGAGAGGAGGAGGAGACCGAGGAGGGCTCCGGGACCTAACACGTCCGATCGTCGCACGCGCAGGCTCAGTCGCCGTTGATCCTCAGCACGATCAGGGTGCGGTCGTCCTCCGGCTCGTCCCTGCTGGTGAAGGCTCGCCAGGCCGCGAGCACGGCGTCCCGCAGCCCGGCCGCGGTGTTGCCGGCGTTCTGCGACAGCACGCGCTCCAGGCGCGCGAACCCAAACTCCTCCTCGGAGCCGGGCGCCATCGCCTCCACGATGCCGTCGGACGGGAAGACCCACAGGTCCCCCACCGCGACCGGCGCGGACACGGTGACGAAGCGGCCCGGCAGGGTCACGCCCAGAGGGCGCGACGGGTTCTGCACCGCGCTGACGGTGCCGTCCGGCAGCACCCGATACGGGTAGAGGTGTCCGGCGTTGGTGACCTCGACCAGGCCATCGCTCAGCCGGAACCGGGCGTGCGCCATCGTCACGAACGTGCGCGCGTCGGTGGAGGCGAGGATCTCCTGGTCGAGCGTCGTGAAGAGGTCCGCCGCCGCCATGCCCGTTTGCGAGAGCGCGGCCAGGGAGGCGCGCGCCGAGGCCATCACGATGCCGGTCGGCAGTCCGTGCCCGGAGACGTCGGCGATGGCCACCACCAGCCGGTCCGTGCCCTCGCCGGCCAGGAAGTAGAAGTCGCCTCCGATCGCCGCGGCCGGCCGGAAGTCGACGGCGATCTCGACGCCGGCGAAGTGGAAGTCGGACGGCGGCAGGAGGCGCCGCTGGAGGTCCCGGGCGACGGACAGCTCGTGCTCCAGCGCCTCGCGCTCGGCGCGCTCGGCCACGTTCGCCTGGAGGTGCTCGGCCATCCGGTTGAACCCGTGGATCAGGGCGGCCAGCTGGTCTTTCCCTTTCAGCGAGGCGCGATGCGCCAGGTTTCCTTTGCCCAGCTCGTCGAACGCGATCGAGAGGCGACGCGAGGCCCGGGCGATGCGGAAGACGAGCGCGCCGGCCAGGATCGCCACCAGGACGTACACCGTGATGCCGGCGATCAGCAGCCCGCGGAGGAACATCAGCACCAGGGTGCCGGCGGCGAGCCCCTCTCCACCGATCCGCGATTCCCCGAAGAGCTCCCGGAATTCGCGCACGAACGAGGTGCGCACGAAGACGGCCAGGTGCTCCGAGGGGGCGGCCGCGCCGCTCTCCCAGTCCACGACCGGCTCGGGGAGCGCCAGCATCCCGAAGACGTTCCGCGCGGCGAGGAACCCGCCCTCGTCGGGAGGTGGGGCGTCGCCGAACATGTCCTTGTCCGCCGCCTGCTCGTCCTCGACCGGCGTCACGTTCGTCTGCTGCTCGCCGTCGTTGAAGGAGATGTTGCGTTTGCCGCCCGGCCGCCGCGAGCCCGATTTCGCCGACGACACCCGCGTGCGGCTGAGTCCGACCTGGGCGTGCAGCTGCGCTCCCAGCGCGTTCTTCAGCGATCGGTCGAGAGGCAGGCAGGCCAGCAGCGTGGCGCCGGCCGCGGTCTCGGCGGTGCAGGCGTAGGAGTGCCCGCCGCGGCGCGTCAGGAAGCTCTCCCTCTCGGAGAGCCAGGCGCGCGAGCGGACCTCGGCCGCGGGAATCGGACCGGACTCCTGCGGAGCGCCGGATCGGGGAACGTGGACCCAGGAGAAGCCCTCGAGCGCCTCCTCGTCGAAGGTGGCCGCGCGGACCGCTTCGGCCGCGGCCCGTCGCAGCTCGGCTCGGCGCGCGGCGAACGCGCTTTCCACCCGGCGCGCCGCCAGCTGGCTGGTGAGCATCCAGGCGACCGCGTAGGTGCTGCCCAGGAAGACCGCCAGAGGCACGATGCCGATCAGCAGGTGCGAGACCAGCAGTCGGCTGCCGACCCGCCAGAGGATGCCGCGGAAGAGCGCGGCGGTGGCGCTGGCGGCGAAGAGGCAGCCGAAGACCACCAGGCCCACGGTGCCGAGCACCGTGAAGAGCGTCTTCAGGATGCCGAATCCGCCGAGGACGAGAAGGCCGACGGCGATGAGGCAACCCAGGCCCGAGACCTTGAACGTGCGCGTCTGTGCCACGGCTCCCTGAGAGTATCGAATGACGCCGCTATGCTGTCGCCATGTCCTACTGCGACGTCGCCCCGGGCCACCAGTGGCACGGCCCCTACCACGACACCGAGTACGGATTCCGCTCGGCGGACGAAGCGGTCCTCTTCGAGCGCCTGGCGCTGGAGATCAACCAGGCCGGGCTCTCCTGGCTGACGATCCTGAAGAAGCGGGCGGCGTTCCGCGCCGCCTTCGAGGGCTTCGACGTGGACCGCGTGGCCGCCTACGGCAAGCGCGACGTGGCGCGCCTGCTGCGCGACGCCGGCATCATCCGCAACCGGCTGAAGGTCGAGGCGGTGATCGAGAACGCCCGCCGCATCCAGGCGCTGCGCGCCGGCCACGGCTCCTTCGCCGCCTGGCTCGACGCGCACCATCCGCGCTCCAAGGACGAGTGGGTGAAGCTCTTCAAGAGGACGTTCCGCTTCACCGGAGGGGAGATCACCGGCGAGTTCCTGATCTCGCTCGGCTATCTGCCCGGGGCGCACGTTCCGGAGTGCCCGGTCTGGACCGCGACCGCCACTAGAATTCCCGCAGGAGGCACCCGAGGACGCCGGTAGCCGCGCTGTGACAGCTCTCACCCTCAACCCGGAGCTCGGCCTGGCCGTGTCGCGTGAGCGTGGGCGGATCGCGCGGGTCGAGGTATGGGCCCCCGTCCGCGGCGAGGCGCTGCGCCGCGGCACCGTCACGCGTGAAGCGGAGCCGGACCTCTTCGCCGCCATCGGCCGGCTGGCGCGCGCGGTCGAATCCGGCCGCGACACCGAGCTGGAGCTGACCGACCGGCAGTGGGGCCGGCTCGCCGAGCTGGGCGTGCTGCTCCCGGAGCGGAAGCTGCCGCGGCCGGTGGCGCTCGAGTCCCCGCTGCCGCGGGGCGGGGGATCGTTGGTGCCCCAACGGCTTCGGCGGGCCCGGCAGCGTGCGCTGACCCGCTGGGTGGCGGCGGCCGGCATCCGGCGCGAGCCCGCCAACCCCGCCCTGGACCCGGCGAAGGTCTGGATCGCGGTGGACCTCCCGGGCGTCCCGGTGCCGGCTCTCTACTCGATGAGCGCGCGCCAGGCGGCCGCCCTGGAACGGCTGCGGCCGGGGTGTCCGCCGCGCACCGTCGACGCGGCACTGGCCGCGCGGTGGGCGCGCGCCGGTCTCCTGCGGGACGCGCCGGCGTCCGTCGCCGCCGAGCGCCGCTTCGCCGGCGCCTGCGCCGCCGCCGCCGCCAAGGCCGCGGTGGACCGCTACGCCGTCCTGCGCCGCCTGCTGCCGCCCTACCTCGCCGCGGCGCTGCGCCGCTACTACCGCGCCGCCGTCGCCGAGGGTCTCTTCGAGCGCGGCGACATGCAGAACCAGCGCCGGCTGATCGCCCACAACGAGCCGCTGGCCCGCTGGGTGCAGGCCTCCTTGTCGCCGCTGGTGGCGCGCGTCGCCGGCGAGCCGGTCCGGCCTTCGTACGTCTACTTCGCGCGCTACGACGCCGGCGACCTGCCGCCTCACAAGGACCGCCCCCAGTGCGAGCTGAGCCTCTCGCTGCTCGTCGACTACGAGCCCGAGCCCGCGGACCTCTCCCCCTGGGCGCTCCACGTACAAAGGGACGGGGCGCGGCCGCGGGCGGTGCGGCTGGGCATCGGCGACGCGCTCTTCTACCGTGGCTGCGAGCTGACGCATTTCCGCAAGGCGCTGCCCGCCGGGCACCGCTCCACCCACCTCTTCCTGCACTACGTGCCGCGGCACTTCCAGGGGACCCTCGACTGATGGCCGGCGCGCTGCAACAACTGGCCGACTTCGGGCTGGCGCTCGACGCCGAGTTCGAGCGCGCCGACTTCGACGAGAGCCGCTTCCCGCCGCTCGCAGCCCGGGCGCTCGGCGAGGCGCGGCTGCCGGAGCGGGTGTCGACCGACGACGTGCTGCGCACCTTCCTTCAGGAGCGGGCGCTGCCGGAGCAGGACGACCTGCCCAGCGCGTTCGGGCAGCCGGCGCTCACGCTCTTCCATGGACGGCGCTTCTACGTGCAGGTGCTCTTCTGGGTGGACCACACGACCTCGGTGCACCGGCACGGCTTCTCGGGCGCCTTCCAGGTGCTGCGCGGCGCCAGCCTCCACTCCGAGCACGATTTCGTCTGCGAGCGCGCGGTGAACGCCCACCTGCAGGTCGGCCAGGTCCGGTTCCTGCGGGCGGCGCTGCTGCGGCGCGGCGACATCGTGGAGATCACCACCGGCCTCGCCCACAACCTCTTCCACCTCGAGAACCCGTCGGCCACGATCGTGGTGCGCACCTACGGGGAGCCGGCGGCGCAGCCTCAGTTCAACTACAGCCCGCCGCACATGGCGGTCGACCCTTTCTACCGCGATGCGGTCCAGACGCGGCGGCTGCAGGTGCTGGAGCTGCTGCACGCGACGGACAAGCCGGCCTGCCTGGCGGCCACCGCCGAGCTGCTGGGCCGCTGCGACCTCCTCACCGCCTGGCGCGTGCTGGAGGAATCGGCCTACCGGCTGGCCTTCGATCCCGCGATGGGTGAGCTGATGGCCGCCGCCGAGCGCCGGCACGGGAGCATCGTGCCGGACCGCCTGGCCCCTTCGATCGCGCCTCTCCTGCGCTATCGCCGCATCGAGCGCCTTCGGCGCGACGTGAAGCAGTTCGAGCTGCGCTTCTTCCTGGCCCTGCTGCTGAACGTGCCGACGCGCCAGGAGATCCTGGCGGTGGTGGCCGCCACCTACCCGGCGGCCGACCCGCTGGCGCTGGTGCGCGGCTGGCTGGAAGCGCTCTCCGGTCCGGAGCTGATCGGCATCGACCTGGCCGACGAGCTGAACCGGCTGCTGGTGGACTCGCTGCTGGACGGCCTTCCGGAGGAGCGGGTGCTGGATCGCGTCCGCGAGACCTACGACGACGTGGAGGAGCAGGCCGCCGAGCTGCGCGAGCACCTCGCGCTCATCCGGCGCTCGGTGCTGCAGCCGCTCTTCGAAACGTCGGCCTGAGGCCGGGCGCGTCCCGGCCGGCTTGGTACCATGCCGCTGCCCCTTTCATGAAGCGCTTACTGCGCCAGCCCGTCTTCGTCGCAGGCGGCAGGGAATACTGCTGGGCCGATGTCGTGCGGGCCGCGGACCAGCGCGGGGACTGGGAGCCGTTGATCCGGCGGACCCGGCGGGCGCTGGCGCTGCTGGAGCGGTCGGCCGAGACCCAGGGGCCCCGGGTTTCCGACGAGGAGCTCGACGCGGCGGCGCAGGCGTTCCGTCTGTCGCGCCGCCTGCTGACCGCCGAGGAGATGGAGGCCTGGCTGGAGGGCTGCGGGCTCTCGGTGGAGGGATGGCTGCGCGCGCTCGAGGCCGAGCTGCTGCTGGAGGGCGACGAGCACTCCGGCCAGGGCGTCGAGCTCGCCGCCGGCGACGCCGACGGCTTCGAGGACGCCCTCTTCGCGCAGGCCCTCGTCAGCGGAGCGCTGCAGCGGCTGGCCGAGCAGCTCGCCGGTCAGACCGCGGTCGAGGAGAGGCTGGCGGCGCAGGGCATCGTGCCGGCGGCGGGCAGCGACCCGATCGAGCTCTTCCGCGGCCTGGTCCTGAAGAGCTCCGACGTCGAGGCGCACGTGCGCGGGCACCAGGAGGACTTCACCCGGGTGGTCTTCAAGGAGCTGAAGCTGGAGCAGGAGGAGATGGCGCGCGAGGCGGTGCTGGCGATCCGCGACGACGGCACCACCATCTCCGGCGTCGCCGCCGCGGCGAGGGTCGACCGCGGCGAACGGGAGGTCTTCCTGAAGGACCTGCCGCCCGACGCCGCCGCCCGGCTCTTCATGATGTCGCCCGGCGAGCTCTCCGAGATCGTGCCCGAGGACGGCGGGTACGTGCTGCACCTCCTGGTCAGCAAGACGCTGCCGTCGGTCACCGACCAGGACGTGCTGGCGCGTGCCGAGGCCGACCTCCTGGCGCAGCTGGTGCGGCGCGAGGTGGCCGAGAGGGTCAAGTGGCTGCTGCCGCGGTGAAGTCGGGGGTGACCGGCGGGCCGCCGGAGGCGGTGCTGGACGCCTTGCCGGCGTTCCAGTTCCTGCCGGAGCGGACGCGCCTCTTGGTGACCGGCTCCTTCGCCAAGGTGGACTACACGTTCGGCAACGTGATCGTGCGGGAGGGGGAGCGGGCCGACGCCTTCTTCGTGGTCGCCTCCGGCACGGCGCGGGTCCTGAAGGCCGGGGAGGCCGGCGGCGAGGTCTCGCTGAACGTCCTCAAGCGGGGCGACTCCTTCGGGGAGATCGGCCTGCTGGACGCCGGAGCGCTGCGCTCGGCGACGGTGCGCGCCTCCAGCGACGTCACCGTGTTCCGCCTCGACAAGAGCGTCTTCGACGAGCTGCTGGCCACCGCGCCCGAGCTGCGGACGACGTTCGAGCTGCACGTGAAGCAGCGCAGCCTGAACACCTTCTTCCGCCTCTACACGCCGTTCGCCAAGCTGCCGGTGGCTGCCCTGGCCAAGGTGCTGGCGGCCTTCGAGCCGGTGGAGCTGGCCAAGGGAGAGGTCGTCGTCAAGCAGGGAGCGCCGGCCGGCCCGCTCTACGTGGTGCAGGAGGGGCGGCTGCGCGTCTACGCCGAGGAGGGGAACCGCCGCCGGCCGCTGGCCTTCCTGCGGCGCGGCGATCTCTTCGGCGAGCTGTCGGCCTTCCTCGGCCAGCCGCGAGCGGCGACGGTGGAGGCGGTCACCCCCTGCAAGCTGCTGGCGCTCCACCCGCAGACGTTCAAGAAGGTGGCCGCCGAGAACCCCGGCTTCATGGCCGAGATCGAGGAGCGGATCGAGCAGTACGACTTCAAGCGCACCGCCCGGGTGCCGCTCGACTTCGCCGAGGAGCTGCTGCCGGCCGAGGCGCAGGTCGAGGAGGTCGGCGAGGACCAGGTCGACCAGATCGCCGCCGACGCGGGGGAAGCGGACGAGGAGGCGCCGGACGACCCCTCGCGCTTCGCCTCCGAGGAGGGCTACTTCGTCCGGAAGGGCAAGCGGATCCGCCGCTTCCCGTTCGTCAAGCAGCTCGACGAGATGGACTGCGGCGCCGCCTGCATGGCGATGATCTGCCGCTATTACGGCCGGGCGGTGAGCGTCACCCGCATCCGGCAGCTCCTCTTCACCTCGGTCGACGGCACCAGCCTGCGCGCCCTCTGCCGCGGCGCCGAGGAGCTCGGCCTGGCGGCGCGCTCGGTCAAGACGTCGGCGCTGCACCTCCGCAACCTGCCGCTTCCGGCGGTCATCCACTGGGGGGGCAACCACTGGGTGGTGCTCTACGACGTGCAGGGGGACCAGGTGCGGATCGCCGACCCCGGCACCGGCCTGCGCAAGCTTCCGCTGTCGGAGCTGAAGGAGGAGTGGACCGGCTACGCCGCGCTCTTCGACTACACCGACGCCTTCGAGGAGGCGCCGGTGGGCAAGCGGAGCGTCGCCTGGCTGGCGCCGTTCTTCCGCCCGTTCGCCGGCATGTTCGCGCAGGCGGCCGGCCTGGCGCTCCTGGTCAGCGCGCTGCAGATGACGATGCCGGTCTTCCTGCAGGTCATCGTGGATCGGGCGGTGGTGGAGGCCGACCTCGGGCTGGTGAACCTGGTGCTGATCTCGATGCTGGCGGTGCTCGTCTTCTCCACGGTGGCGATGGTGCTGCAGCGCTACCTGCTGGCCTTCGCCGCGGTACGCATGGACGCCGGCACCCTCGACTTCATGACCAGGAAGCTGCTGTCGCTGCCGATGTCCTACTTCCACACCCGGCGGACCGGCGACATCCAGCGGCGCCTGGCCGGCCTGCGCGCGGTGCGCGAGCTGGTGGTGCAGAACGGCGTCTCGGCGCTGACCGCCGTCGTGCAGCTGGCCGCGGCGCTGACATTGATGTTCGTCTACAGCCCGAAGCTGGCCGGCGTCTTCCTGCTGGTCGCCCCGCTCTACGCGCTGCTGATGCGCTACTCGGCCAGCGTCCTGCGTCCCATCTTCCAGATGCTGGAGGAGGCCTACGGCAAGTACGCCTCGAACCAGATCGACGCCATCAAGGGCATCGAGACGGTGAAGACGATGGGGGCCGAGGGCTCGCTGCGGCAGCTCATGCTGGGGCGTTTCCAGGGGCTCTCCCGCAAGCAGTTCCGCGCCGACTTCACCATGATGACCTACGACGGCGCGGTGCAGCTGGTGACGTTCCTCTCCAGCGCGCTCTTCGTCTGGGCCGGCGCACGGCAGGTCATCGCCGGCTCGCTCACCGTGGGCGGGCTGGTGGCCTTCAACGCTCTGTCGGCGATGGCCAGCGGGCCGATCTCGACGCTGCTCTCCCTCTGGGACCAGCTGCAGTACGGCGGCGTGCTGCTGGACCGCCTGAACGACGTCTTCGAGCAGGAGCCGGAGCAGGGGGCGGACCGCTCGCGGCTGGTGCCGGTCCGGACGCTGGAGGGACGCGTCCGCTTCGAGAACGTCGGCTTCCGCTACGGCGGGCCGGAGTCCCCGCTCATCCTGGAGGGGGTCTCCTTCGAGGCCTCGCCCGGCAAGCGGGTGGCCATCGTGGGGCGCAGCGGCTCGGGCAAGACGACGCTGGTGAAGCTGCTCTGCGGCCTCGTCGAGCCGGTCTCCGGCGCGATCCTCTTCGACGGCGTCGACAGCAAGACCCTCAACTACCGGGACCTGCGCCGCCGCATCGGCTACGTGCTCCAGGAGAGCTACCTCTTCGACGACAGCATCGCCAAGAACATCGCCTTCGGCGAGGAGGAGCCCGACATGGAGCGCGTCCTCTGGGCCTCGCGGGTCGCCAACGCGCACGAGTTCGTGGAGCGGCTGCCGTTCGGCTACGAGACGCGGGTGGGGGAGTCGGGCCTGGCGATCTCCGGCGGGCAGCGGCAGCGCATCGCCATCGCCCGCTCGGTCTACGCCAAGCCGCCGATCCTGGTCTTCGACGAGGCCACCAGCGCGCTCGACACCGAGTCGGAGCGGGCGGTGAAGGAGAACCTCGACACCCTGCTGGAGGGGCGCACCTCCTTCGTGATCGCCCACCGGCTCTCCACGGTGCACGACGCCGACCACATCCTGGTCCTGGAGAAGGGCCGCCTGGTGGAGGAGGGGACGCACGACAAGCTGATGCAGCGGCAGGGGCTCTACTACTACCTGGTCAGCCAGCAGCTCTCGATGTGACGATGGCGAAGGCTCGCAGCACGCACGAGGCCGAGGACGCGCCCTACTTCGAGGCGGCGCCTCCGGCGACGGTGGCCCGCGGACTGGCCTGGCTGCTGCTGGCGCTGTTCGCGGTGGCGGTGGTGCTGGCGGCGGTGGTGAAGCTGCCGGAGACGGTCTCCTGCGGCTTCGTGCTGGTGCCGCTGCGCGGAGCCGACCCGGTGCGCGCGCCGCGGGCCGGCGTGGTGACCGAGGTGAGCGCCGCCGAGAGCGACGCGGTGGCCAAGGGGGCCAAGCTCTTCGCGCTGCGCTCGCCCGAGCAGGGGGACCGCTCCTCCGAGCTGCTGACGCTGGAGGCGCAGCTCCGCGGCGGCGCCGACAGCTCGGCCAACGCGCGGCGCGTCTTCGAGAGCGAGAGCCAGGGTCGCCGGGAAGACCTGGCGCGGCTGGAGGGGAAGCTCCGCTCGCTGGAGGGCATCCTGGAGACCAAGAAGGAGCAGCTGGCGCTGACCAGGGAGCAGGCCGAGCGCACGCGCCAGCTCAACGAGCAGGGGCTGGCCAGCCTCAACGAGCGGTCGGACACGCTGCTGCGGCACAGCCAGACCCGCATCGAGCTGACGCAGGCGGAGGCCGAGCGGCGGGAGACCGAGGCGGCGATCGCGCAGCTGAGGCTGCTGGACCAGGCCCGCCGCAGCGAATTCCAGGAGCGCGAGCGCGGGCTGGCCGAGAAGCTGGAGGCGGCGCGCATCCGTTCCAGCGCGCTGAGCGGCGAGCTGGTGGGCCCTTCCGGCGTGCTGCTGGTGAAGGCGCCCTGCGACGGCACGGTGGTGCGGATCACCGCGCGCGGCCCCGGCGCGGTGGTGGCCGCCGGCGAGGTGCTGGGCGAGGTGGCCTGCTCCGGAGAGCGGCTGCGGGCGGAGCTGGCGGTGCCGCAGAGCGGCGTGGCACAGCTCGCGGTCGGCGAGCCGGTGAAGCTCCTCTACGACGCCTTCCCCTACCAGCGCTACGGCGTCAAGCGCGGCAACGTGGTCTGGGCCAGCCCGGCGGCCAGCACCGGAGAGTCGCAGACGTTCCGGGCGTTCGTGGGGCTCGAGGAGCAGTCGGTCACGGTGGCCGGCAAGCCGCGGCCGCTGCTGGCCGGCATGAAGGGCACCGCGCGGGTGATCGTGGGCCGGCGCTCGGTGATGAGCCACGTGGTGGCGCCGCTGCGGCAGCTGCGCGAGGCGACCAGGTGACCGCTAGCGGAGGCTGCTGGTGAGGTACACCGTGGAGAACTTCCTCGCGTAGCTGAGCGCATAGGCATTGCCGTCGGGCGCCAATACCAGGTTGAAGAGGCCGGCCACGCCGGTGAGGTTGTCGGGCGCGAGCTCGCGGTAGAGCGTGCGCGCGCCGCTCCGCGGGTCGACGAGATGGACACGCACCGGCGGGGGGGTGACGAGCTTCGCCAGGTAGAGGCGCCCGTCGGGGTGGAAGCGGATCGGCTGCTCCCCCGGCTCCACACCGGCGACCGGGACCGGCTGGCCGCCGTCGACCGGGTAGAGCGAGAGCTTGCCGTCGAGCACCGCGGCGGCGTAGCGGCCGTCGGGGGAGATCGGGTTGCCGTCGTGCTGGACCGTCACGCCCTCGGGAGTGACGGCGCGCGGCCCGCCGCCGGCGAGGTCCTGCACCCAGTAGCGAAGCCCGCGCCCCTTCTCCGCCCCCCAGAAGAGCACGCGCTGCCCGTCCGGGAAGAACGAGGCGTTCACGTAGGTCGCGATCGGGCCCGGCGGCAGCGTGCGCGGCGTTCCGGCGCCGGTCGGGAGGAGCGTGAGCGCCGGAGGCTCGCCGAAGAGGATCGCCAGCGCGGTCCGGCCGTCGGGCGAGAGGCTCATGGCGGCCCCCTCCCCGAGCGAGACCGCCGGCTGCCCGGCCTTGCGGTAGAAGACACCGTAGCTGTCGCCAACGCTGTACTCGGTGAAGAGCAGCGAGCGGCCGTCCACGGCGATGTCGGCGGCATACGACTGGTCGAGCCAGGAGAGCTCGTGCTGCCGGGGCTCGCCGGCGAAGAGGCCGGCGATGCTCCAGTTCGCGAGCTCGTGGGCGAGGAGGACCCGCCCGGCGGAATCGATGTCGAGCATCCGCACGTAGGCCGGATAGGTCGCCACCCGCCGCACCCGCCCGGCGAGGTCGGCGGCGTAGACGGACCAGCCGGGGGTCATCCAGACCTCCTTCTCGTCGGCGCTCCAGGCCAGGCCCTCGACGATCGGCCAGTCCTCCGTCTTGACCAGCACCCGTCCGGTGGCCAGCTCGAGGATCACCAGGTGGCCGCGGTTGTCGCGCCGCACCGGGTGCTCCAGGAGCGCGGCGAGCTTGCCGGAGGGCGATACGCGCACGAAGCCGATCCACCCCTGGGTCACGTAGAGCGGCTGGCCGCCCGAGAGACGCCCGAGACGTACGCCCCCGTTCTCCTCGCGCACGACCAGCAGGTCGGCGCCGTCGGGCAGGAAGTCGGCGGCGCGCACGTCCTCGAGCAGCTCGCGGGGCGCTCCCCCGGCGAGCGAAGCGCGGGCCAGCGTGGCGGTGGTCTCGGCCCCCTGCAGCGGGCGGCGGTGGAGCGCCAGCGCCAGCTCCCCCGTGCGCGAGACCGCGAAGACGTCTGCCTGTCCGTACTCCAGCGCGCGGAACTCGTGCCTCCCCTTGTCGGAGGTGGTGAAGAGCGCGACCGGGTCGCCGTCCCAGGCGGCGCCGTAGACGATCGAGCCCGCGCCGGGTACGAATCGTCCCGACCAGACCGTGCCGCGCCGGTGGGAGAGCATGCGGAAGGACGGACGGCCGCGCGGCGCCAGCGACCGGCCGAGGAAGAATGCCCCGGCGACGACGGCGAGCGCCGTCAGGGCCGCGATGGCGGCCACGACCCGGCGGTGCGGGCGGGGCGCCAGCGGAGCCGCGTCCCCCGAGGCCGAGCGGACCTCGCGCAGCTGCGCCAGGTCGCGGGCCAGGTCGCGGGTCGCGGCGTAGCGCTCCCCCGGCTCCTTGGCGAGACAGCGCTCCACGACCCAGCGCACCGGCTGCGGCACCGACTCCGGCAGCGGCTCCGGCTCGCGGTGCAGGATCGCCGAGAGCGTGTCGACCGCGGTGGGCTCGTCGAACGCGCGGCGGCCGCAGAGCATCTCGTAGAGGACGCATCCGAAGGCGAAGAGGTCGGAGCGGAAGTCCACCGGGCGTCCGGCGGCCTGCTCCGGCGACATGTAGCCGACCGTGCCCACGATGGTGCCGGTCTCCGTCGAGCCGACGGTGAGCGCGCGCGAGGCATCCGGCTCGGACTTCGGCGCCTCCTTGGCCAGCCCGAAGTCGAGCACCTTGGCGTAGCCGTCCCGCGTCACCATCAGGTTCTCGGGCTTCAGGTCGCGGTGGACGAGCCCCGCCTCGTGCGCCTTGGCCAGGCCGTCCGCCACCTGCGCCGCCACGGCCAGCGCCTTGCGCAGCGGCAACGGGCCGGCCAGGAGGAGCTCGCGCAGCGAGGAGCCGTCCACCAGCTCCATCACCAGGAAGGGGAAGCCCTCCTCCTCCCCGGACTCGTGGACGGTGACGATGTGAGGGTGGTTCAGGGACGAGGCGGCGCGCGCCTCGCGCAGGAAGCGGCCCAGGCGGTCCCGGTCCGAGGCCAGCTCCGCGGGCAGCACCTTGATGGCGACCGAGCGGGACAGGCGCGTGTCCCTGGCGCGATAGACCTCGCCCATCCCGCCGGCGCCGAGCGGGGCGACGATCTCGTACGCGCCGAGGCGCGTTCCGGGCGTGAGGCTCACGGGACGCCGTCAATGTACCAGCGGCCCGCGGTATAAACGCCGGCACGCATGCCGGTCCGGTTCGGAGACCTGACGCTGGACACCGAGCGGCGCCAGCTTCGCCGCGCCGCCAGCGTCGTGCACCTGACGCCGAAGGCGTTCGACCTGCTGGCGTTCCTGGTCGAGAGCCGGCCCAAGGCCCTGGCCAAGGAGGCGATCCAGGACCGCCTCTGGCCGGACGCGCTGGTTACCGAGTCGACGCTGACCAGCCTGGTGACCGAGCTGCGCGGCGCGCTCGGCGACGACGCCCGGAAGCCGCGCTACGTGCGCACCGTGCCGCGCTTCGGCTACGCGTTCTGCGGCGAGGCGGCCGAGGAGACGGAAGAGGACGGCGAGGCCGCGCCGGCGCCGGTGGCGCTCCACCGCGTCGTCTGGGAGGGGCGCGACCTGCTGCTGGGGGAGGGGGCCAACGTGGTGGGGCGCGAGCCGGGCGCGGACGTCTGGATCGCGCACGACTCGGTGTCGCGCCGGCACGCGCGGATCGTGGTGGCGGGGGAAGCGGCGACGCTGGAGGACCTCGGCAGCAAGAACGCCACCTACCACCGCGGGGCGCGGGTGGAGGCCCCGGTGGCGCTCGCCGACGGGGACGAGATCCGCTTCGGCTGGACCGTGGCCGTCTACCGGCGGGTCTCGGCGCTCTCCTCGACGGTGACGCGCGCCGGCTAGAAAGGCCAACGCCGGCCGCCCGGAGGGCGACCGGCGGGCCGAGCACGGCAGAGATCAGAGCGGGAGCGTCTGGACGCGCGTGCCCTCGAAGGGACCGCTGGCCACCGCTTCCGCCAGGACCTCGCCTTCCAGCGAGAGGATGTCGACCTTGCCGTCGGCGTGGAACGTGTTGCCGCCGACGTCGATCAGGCAGCGCACGCGGACGCGGCCGACCGCGGTGCCGGCGGCGTCGAAGGAGAAGAGCTCGAAGGTCAACGCGATCTTGCCGTCGGCCCCCGCCTTCCAGGCGCCGTGGGCCGGGCCTTCCGGCAGCGTGCCCAGCAGGCTGGAGGTCTCGGTGAAGGTGCCGTTCGTCCCGAAGGTCTGGTAGGCGTAGAAGTCCTGGGCCCCCCCGCCGCCCGGTACCCGGACGAACCAGGTGCCGACGATGGCGCCTTGGGCACGGCTCTCTGCGGCGCTGGGCGCCCTCTCGGCGGCGGCGCTCAGGGCGGTGGTCAGGATGACGGCGACGACGATCTTCTTCAGCAGGTTGGTGAGCATGTGCTCCTCCTCGTTCGTTCTCGCGATGCACCCCCAATCTCGGGCGCCGGAGCCGGGAAGTCCTGGGAGAACCGCTGGAGAACCGCTGGAGTCGGTCTCGAATCCGCCTTGTAAGCTACCGGCGATGTCGCTTTCCGCAGGCACGCGCCTGGGCGCGTACGAGGTCGTCGCGCCGCTCGGCTCGGGAGGCATGGGGGAGGTCTACCGGGCGCGGGACACCCGCCTGGGGCGCGAGGTCGCGGTCAAGGTGCTGGCCGAGCGGCTCTCCTCGGACCCGTCGCTGCGCGAGCGCTTCCGCCGCGAGGCGCGGGCGGTCGCGTCGCTCTCCCACCCCAACATCCTCGCCATCCACGACGTGGGGGAGGAGGATGGCCTCGCCTGGTCGGTGACCGAGCTGCTCGAAGGCGAGACGCTCCGCGCGCGCCTGAGGGCGCCGATGCCGCTCCGCAAGGTGCTGGACATCTCCAGCCAGATCGTTCAGGGCCTGGCCGCCGCGCACGAGCACGGGATCGTGCACCGCGACCTGAAGCCGGAGAACGTCTTCGTCACCCAGGACGGGCGCGTGAAGATCCTCGACTTCGGCCTGGCGCGCATCGACCGGCAGGAGGCCGGCGAGGAGACGATGGCCACGCTCCCCGGCACGGTCCTGGGGACCGCCGCCTACATGTCGCCCGAGCAGGTGCGCGGGATGACCACCGATCACCGCTCGGACATCTTCTCGTTCGGCAGCCTTCTCTACGAGATGCTCACCGGCCGCCGGGCCTTCCAGCGCGCCACCGGTGCCGACACGATGGCGGCCATCCTGACCGAGGACGCCCCGGAGCTCTCCCAGATGCGACGCGCGCACCCGGCGGAGCTGTGCGACCTGCTGACCCACTGCCTGGAGAAGCGGCCCGAGGACCGCTTCCAGTCGACGCGCGACCTGGCCTTCGCGCTGCGCATCGCCGAGCGCGAGGAGGGCTCTTCGACACCGCGCTCCCTCTCGGGGCCGGAGCGGCCGTCGCCCTCGATCGCGGTGCTGCCGTTCCGCAACCTCTCCCCCGAGCCCGACAACGAGTACCTCAGCGACGGCATCACCGAGGAGATCATCGGCGCGCTCGACCGCATCGCCTCGATGCGGGTCGCCTCGCGCACCTCCTCCTTCGCGTTCAAGAAGCGGGACGAGGACGTGCGCCGTATCGGCGCGCAGCTCGGCGTCACCACGGTGCTGGAGGGGAGCGTGCGGCGCTCCGGCAACCGGATCCGGGTGACCGCGCAGCTGGTGGACGTGGCCGACGGCTACCACCTCTGGTCGGAACGCTTCGACCGGCAGATGGAGGACGTCTTCGAGCTGCAGGACGACATCGCCCGCGCCATCGCCGAGACGCTGAAGGTGAAGCTCCTGGGGGGCGGCGAAGCTCCGGCGATGCCGCACACCGAGGACGTCGAGGCCTACAACCACTACCTGAAGGGGCGCTACTTCTTCAATCGCCGCGACGCCCGGAGCGCGGTCGTGGAGCTGGAGCGCGCGATCGAGCTGGACCCGCGCTACGCGGCCGCCTACACCGGCCTCTGCGACGCCTACTGCGTCTTCGGCTTCTACGGCGGCCTCGACACCCGGGTGGCCTTTGCCCGGAGCCGTGTCGCCGCCGAGCGCGCCCGCGAGCTGCTGCCGGACGCGTCGGACGTCCATCTGTCGCTGGCGCTGATCGAGCACTACTTCGGCTGGGACGTGGCCAGGCTCGACCGCGAGCTGCACGCCGCGATCGCCGCCGCCCCGCGCTCGGCCGCCGCCTACTCCTGGCTGGCGCTGGGCATCACGTTCTTCGGCCGGGAGCTGGAGGCCAGGGACTACGCGCGCGAGGCTTGCCGCCTGGAGCCGCTCTCGGCGAACTTCCAGGCGAACGTCGGCTGGACCTATTACGCCGAAGGCGACCATCCGCAGGCCCTCGCCGAGTTCCGCCGGGCCCTGCACATCGACCCCGACGCGCTCTACCCTCTCTGGGCGAGCGGCATGACCCAGCGCGTGCTGGGGCGGCACGACGACGCCGTGGCCACCCTGCGCCGCGCCGTCGAGGCGACGCATGGCCAGCAGACGTTCTACCTGGGCCTGCTGGGCGCGTTCCTGGCCGCGGCCGGCCAGGAGGAGGAGGCGCTGTCGATCCGCGCTCAGCTCGAGGCGCGCGCCGCCGGCGAGTACGTCGCTCCGCTGCACGTCCTGCCGCTGCTGACGGAGCTGGGCGAGCGGGACGCCGCCTTCGAGGCCTTCGAGCGCGCGGTGGAGGAGCGGAACGGGCTGGCCTGGTGGGTGAAAACCAATGTCCTCTACCAGCCGCTGTGGGGCGATCCGCGCTTCGCGGAGATCGCCTCGCGCATCCAGCCGCGCTGAGCGCGGCTTCCGTCACTCCGAGCGCAGCACGATCGCCGGGTCGAGGCGCGCGGCCCGCAGGGCGGGATGGAGGCTGGCGGCCACGGCCGCCGCCGCGAGCGCCAGGGACACCGCGGCGAGCGTGGCCGGGTCGTGCGCGGTGACGCCGTAGAGGAGACCGGAGAGGACGCGCCCCAGCGCCAGGGCGCCGACGACGCCCAGCACGATGCCGCCGCTCACCGGCGCCAGCGCCCGTCGCAGCACCAGACCCAGGACCTGTGCCCGCGTCGCCCCCATCGAGAGGCGCACCCCCAGCTCCCGCCTGCGCTCGGCGACGCCGATCGCCGTGACCGCGTGCACGCCCGCCAGCGCCAGCAGCAGCGCGGCGGCGGCGAAGACCTCCAGGAGGCGCGTCTGGAAGCGGCGCGCGGCCAGCGACGCGGTGAGCGCCTCCTCCATGCTGCGCACCCCGGAAGTCGCGACGTCGCGGTCGACGGCGCCGATCTCCCGGCGCACCGCCGGAGCGAGCGCGAGCGGATCCCCCTTGGTGCGCACCGCCAGACAGAAGATGTTGGCCAGCCACACCGACACCTGCGGCGGCGTCTGGGCGTAGGGCACGTAGACGTCGGAGGTGCCGTCGGCATCGAGGCCGGTGTGCTTGACGTCCCCGACGACGCCCACGATCTCGACCGTCCGCAACCCCTCGGTGTCGTCGATGACCAGCCGCGCGCCCAGTGCGCCCATCGGGGGGCGCTCGCGTCCGCTCGCGGGTGCGTCTTTACGGAAGTGGCGCCGGGCGAGCGCGGCGCTGACCAGCGCCACCGGCGCGCCGTCGGCGCGGTCGCGCTCGTCCAGGTCGCGCCCGAGGAGGAGCGGCATCCCCAGCGTCGAGGCGTACCCGGGGCCGACGGCCCGGTAGTTCGCGAGCGGGGCGCGGTCGCGGGCCGGCTCGGCGCGCCCTTCGATCGTGTAGGCGATCGTGGCCCGCCAGACGACGAGCGGGTTCAGCGAGGCGGCGGCGACGCGCTCGACCCCGGGCAGCGCCGCCAGCCGCGAGGTGACCTCCTGCCGGTAGCGCTCGATGGCCGCGGGCGTTCCATAGCGCCCCTTCGGCAGCGAGAGCTGCACCGACAGCAGGCGCTCCGGCCGGTAGCCGGGATCCACCTCGCGCAGCCGCCGCAGGCTTCGCAGCATCAGGCCACCGGCCACCAGAAGCACGACCGCCAGGCAGACCTCGGTGAGCACCATCGCCGCCCGCAGCCGTCCGGAGCGCCGGCCCTCAGTCCCGCGGCCGCCGGTCCGCAGCTCGTCGGCCAGTCCGCGGCCGCTCCCCTGGAGCGCCGGCAGCAGCCCGCACAGCAGACCCGCGGCCAGCGAGAGCGCCAGGTTGAAGGCTAGGACCGGCAGCCCGATCCGCACCTCGCCCATCCGGGGGAGCTGCGTCGGCGCGAGGATGGGGAGGAGTCGCACGCCGAGGACCGCCAGCGCCAGGCCGAGCGCGCCTCCGCCGAGCGCCAGGAGCAGCGCCTCGGCCAGGAGCTGGCGGAGGAGGTCGCGGCGGCTCGCCCCCAGCGCGGCGCGCATCGCGAGCTCCTTGCGGCGCGACGCCACCCGCGCGAGCTGCAGGCTCGCCAGGTTCGTGCAGGCCACCAGCAGGACCAGCACCACGGCTGCCTGCAGCACCGCCAGCACCCGGCCGTAGGCGCCCACGACGCGCTCGAAGAGCGGCTGCAGGCGCACGCCGAGCTTGCCGGCGTTGGTGACCGGATAGGCGGTCCTCAGCCGTGCCACGATCGTGTCCAGCTCCGCTGCCGCGCTCTTGGCGGTGGTGCCGGGGCGCAGCCGGCCGAGCACCCGGAGGAAGTCCGATCCGCGCCGCGCGCGCCGCGCGTCCGTCTCGAGGACCAGCGGCGCCACCAGCTGCGCGCCCGGCGTCAGGAAGAGGAAGTCCGGCGGCAGCACGCCGATGACGGTGAAGGGCTCGCCGTTCAGCGTCAGCGAGCGCCCCAGCACGGCGCGATCGGCGCCGAACTGCTCCCGCCAGAGCCCGTCGGAGAGGAGGGCCACGCGCGGCGCCCCGGCGCGTTCCTCCTCGGGCAGCGGTGTGCGCCCGAGGGACGCGCGGATCCCGAGCAGCTCGAAGAAGCCGGCCGTCGCCCATTGCGCCGGGATCCGGGTCGCCGAAGACTCGGCGAAGGTGATCCCTGCGGTGCCGGAGGTACCGCCTAAGCCACTGGACTGCTCCACACCGGTCAGGTTCGCGCTCCAGGAGGCCCAGGCGGCCAGGCCGTCGAAGCCGGTGGCCGCCTGCCGGATGTCGAGGAAGTCCGGGATGGAGAAGGGCTGCGTGTCGCTGTCCGCCTCGCGCGAGCCGACGACCACCAGCCGGTCGGCCTGCGTGAACGGGAGCTGCCGGAGGAGGACGCCCTCCACCACGGTGAAGATCGCGGTGTTCGCCCCGATGGCCAGTCCGAGCGTGAGCACGACGGCGCCGGCGAAGACCGGCTGCCGCCGCAGGCGGCGGGCGGCGGAACGAAGGTCCTCGAGCAGGCTCATCGGCTTCTCCCGGGCACAAGCTAGGGCCGCGATGCGATATCAGCAATGATGATCTTTCCTGCATTCAGCTTCAGCAATGCTGATATATCGTCGGCGCGCGAGGGCGCCATGGACCTACGCCACCTGCAGACCTTTCACGCTGTTCTCCGCGAGGGCAGCTTCTTCAAGGCGGCGCGGGCGCTCGGCCTCGCGCAGCCCACCATCAGCCTCCACATCCAGGAGATGGAGGACGAGCTCGGGGTCGGCCTCTTCGACCGCGGCGGCCGCCAGCGCTCGAAGACGGCCGCCGGCGAGGTGCTGGCCGGCCGCGCGCTGCCGATCCTCGACGCCGTCGACGCCCTGGTGCGCAGCATGGCCGAGCTCCGCGACGGGCGCGCCGGGCGGCTGAGGGTCGCCGCCATCGAGCCGGCGGCCAGCCAGCGTCTCGCTCCGCTCCTGGGCCGGCTGCGGGCCGAGCGGCCGGGGATCACCATCCAGCTGCAGGTCGGCGGCACCACCGCGGTCAGCGGCGCGGTGGCGGCCGCGGAGGCGGACGTGGGACTCTGCTCGGCTCCCCCTGCCGAGATGGGACTCCTGTTCGAGCCGCTCTTTACCGAGGAGATGGCGGTGCTGCTGCCCCGCTCGCATCGTCTGGCCCGCGCCCGGAAGCTCCAGGCCGCCGACCTCGACGGGGAGCCGCTGGCGCTCACCGAGCAAGGCTGCGCCTACCGGGCGACCGTCGAGGCGGCGCTCTTGTCGCGCGGCGTGCGGCCGCAGTGGGCGCTCGAGTGCGGCAGCTCCGCCATGCTGCGCGCGGCGGTCCGTCACCGGCTCGGTCTGGCGTTCCTGCCGCGCGCGGCCGCGACGCCGGCCCCGGCGGGGACCGTGGTGCGGCGGCTGGCTGACCTGCCCATCGGCCTCGTCGTGGGCCTGGTGCGCCGGCCGGCGGGCCCATCCTTCCCGCCGGTCACCGAGGCCTTCGTGGAGGCCCTCCGGCGGAACGTGACTACACCGACCGGGGAAAAGAGCCGGCGACGACGTCTTAGAGGGTAGGGCCGCCTGGCACCCGCAAGGCTGGCCGCCGAAGCGGCGGCCCGATGGAGGCATTGATGTCGGCACCCCTACGGATCGCGCGGCATATCAACGAGGGTTCACTCGAAGCGGCCCCGCTCGGCGCGCCGGACGATGGGCTCAAGGAGTACGTCGATCGACTCCTGAAGCTCATTCCCGCCGAGATCGTGGCCGTTTACCTGGCGGGCAAGGTACAGATCGGCGGCAAGTTCCCCGCTGGCGTGGAGCAGGCGCCGACCGGGGAGCGCGTCGCCTGGATCGTCTGGACCCTCTTCTGCCTCGGCGGGCTGCTGCTGGTACGGAGGTGGGCGACCTCGGACCCGGCGGCGAAGGTACCTCCCGAATGGGCCGCCGTCGGCCTCACCGCGATCTCGTTCCTGGTCTGGGTCTACTCATTGGGTGATGTCTTCCAGCGGGTCCTCGGCATCTGGGACTCGCTGGCGGCGAGCCTGCTCGTCCTCGCCTGGACGTTCGTGGCGCCGTACCTCTACAAGCCCAAGCCGTGATCAGGAGAGCCGCGGGCTCGTCTACGTACAAGTGCGTATTTACTTTCCCGCCGGCCCGACTAGATTTCCGGGCACAGGAGGAGCCACAGATGAGAAACCGATGTTGGAACCGTGTACCGGCGATCGTTGGAGCCGTAGTCCTCGCCGCGGTCGGGTTCCACGACCAGCGCGCGGACTCCCAGGTCTACGGCGCGTGTCGGTACAAGGACGCCAGCTGCAAGGTCACCGACCAGAAGAGCTGCCTGGCGGGCTACGGGTCTTACGCCGGCGACGGCACGACCTGCACCACCCTCACCGGCGCCTGCAAGTACAAGGACGGGACCTGCAAGGTGACCGACCCCAAGACCTGCACGGCGACGTACGGCATCTACGGCGGCGACGGCACGGCCTGCACCACGCCGACGCTCGCCACCGGCGCCTGCAAGTACAAGGACGGGACCTGCAAGGTGACCGACTCCAAGACCTGCGCGGCGACGTACGGCATCTACGGCGGCGACGGCACCGCCTGCACCACGCCGACGCTCGCCACTGGCGCCTGCAAGTACAAGGACGGGACCTGCAAGGTGACCGACTCCAAGACCTGCGCGGCGACCTACGGGCTTTACGGCGGCGACGGCACGGCCTGCAGCACCACGACGACGATCGCCACCGGCGCCTGCAAGTACAAGGATGGGACCTGCAAGGTCACCGACTCCAAGTCCTGCGCGGCGGGTGGCGGCTACTACGGCGGCAACGGCACGCTCTGCAAGTAACCGGTCAGACCTTCAGAGGGGCCCGGGAGCCACGATGCTCCCGGGCCCTACCCTTCTGGCGCTTCAGGGCGCCGAGCGCTTCATCCGTCCGGCGTCGACGTCCTTCAGGAACGCGATCAGCGCCTTGAAGTAGGCGTCCTGGTCGTCCCACATCGCCATGTGGGAGCCTTCGGGGCAGAGGGCGAAGCGGCCGTTCCTGACCTGGCCGGCCATCCACTTCATGTGCTCGGGATCCATCGTGTCGTGCCCCGCCCCGATCACCAGCGTCGGGACCGCGATCTTCGGAAGGTCCGCCTTGCGGTCCCACTTCTCCAGCCGGCCCGAGGCGCCGAACTCGCTCGGCCCCTGCATGGTCACGTAGACGTCCTTGTTGAGCTTGGCGAAGGCGCGGTTGACGGCGTCGGGCCACTCCTCGGCCGGGCGGCGGAGGATGTGCTTGACGTAGAAATTTGGGATCAGGAGCTCCATGTAGCGCGGGCTCTCGTACTCCTTTTTGGCCTCGAGCTCCTTGATCTCCTTGACCACCGCCGGATCCATCCCCTTGGCCAGGACCTCGCTGGCATAGCGGTTGTAGTCCGGGATGCTCGACACCATGTTCGAGATCACCAGTCCCTTGAGGTTCTGCTGGTGCGCCAGCGCGTACTCGATCGCCAGGATCCCGCCCCAGGACTGCCCGAGCAGGTAGAAGTTGTCGGGGCCGAGCCCGAGCGCCTTGCGCACCTGCTCCACCTCGTCCACGAACCGCTCGGTCGTCCAGAGGCTGTCGTCCTTGGGCTGGTCGGAGTAGGCCGAGCCGAGCTGGTCGTAGTAGATGAGCTCGACCCCCTGCGCCGGCAGGAAGCTCTCGAACGACTCGAAGTACTCGTGGGTGGCGCCCGGGCCGCCGTGCAGCAGCAGCAACCTGATGCGCGGGTTGCTTCCGAACCGCTTGGTCCAGACGGTGAAGCTCCCCTTCGGCGTCTGGATCGGGATGCGGCGCACGCCGCCGGACTTCATGCCGGTCTCCCGCAGCGCGAAGTACGACTCCAGCGCCGGCTTTGGAGAGGGCCTCGGGGGCGCGGCGGAATGGGCGATCCCGGCGCCGAGGCAGAGGACGGTGAGCGAGGCCGCCAGCGTCGTCTTCATGCCGTCCATCCTAATCGGGCTGCCTTAGAATTGCGCCGGTGGCGACGTTCGCGCTGACCGTCAACGGTCGCGCGCACCGGGTCGAGGCGCCCGCCGACGAAACCCTCCTCTCGGTGCTGCGGAACCGGCTGGACCTGACCGGCACCAAGTACGGTTGCGGCGAGGGGCAGTGCGGCGCCTGCTCGGTGCTGGTCGGCGGCGAGGTGAAGCGCTCGTGCCGCCTGCCGATCTCCGAGGCCGCCGGCAAGGAGGTCACCACCATCGAGGGCCTGGCCACCGGCGAACGCCTGCACCCGGTGCAGCAGGCGTTCCTGGACCGCGAGGCGTTCCAGTGCGGCTTCTGCACGCCGGGGATGATCGTGGCCGCCGCCGGGCTGCTGCGGAAGAAGCCCGATCCCGCCGAGGAGGACATCCGCGCCTCGCTGGCCTCCAGCATGTGCCGCTGCTGCGTCTACCCGCGCATCGTCGAGGCGGTGAAGGATGCCGCCCGCGCCGCCAAGGCCAGCAAGGCATGACGCGCGACCTCCTCCTCGACGAGCCGGAGCAGCACGACGCGGCCGGGCGCCTCCACCGGCTGGAGCTCGACCGGCGCCGCTTCCTGGCGCTCTTCGGCGGCGGCCTGCTGGTCTGCCTGGCGGAGCCGCTCGACGCTCAGGAGTCGGGACGCCCGGGTCGCGGCGCGGGCGACCTGCCGCAGGAGCTCTCCGCCTGGCTGCACATCGGCAAGGACGGCCGGGTGCGTGTCTTCACCGGCAAGGTGGAGGTCGGACAGAACATCCGCACCTCGCTGGCGCAGCAGGTCGCCGAGGAGCTCCGCGTCCCGTTGAGTGCGGTCGAGCTCGTCATGGGGGACACCGCGCTCACGCCGTTCGACATGGGCACGTTCGGCAGCCGCACCACGCCGACGATCGGCCCGCACCTCCGCAAGGTGGCCGCCACCGCCCGCGAGGCGCTTCTGCGCATGGCCGCCGAGCGCTGGCAGGCGAGCGCCGACAAGCTGCGTGCCGAGGACGGCAAGGTCGTCGACACCGCCAGCGGGCGGACGATCGCCTACGGCGAGCTCACCGGCGGTCAGGACCTGAAGCTCGTCGTGTCCGACGCCAGGGTGACGCCGCCGAGCGACTGGAAGGTGGCCGGCTCTGCGGCGCCCAAGGGGAACGGACGCGACTTCGTCACCGGCAAGCATCGTTACACGTCGGACCTGTCGCGCGCCGGCCTGCTGCACGGCGCCGTTCTGCGCCCGCCCTCGTTCAAGGCTTCGCTGGCCTCGCTGGACGACAGCAAGGCGCGGGCGCTTCCCGGCGTCGTGGTGGTGCGCGACGGCGACTTCGCCGCGGCGGCGGCGCCCGATGCCACCGTGGCCCGCGCGGCGCGCGAGGCGCTGGTGGCGACATGGAAGGAGCTGCCGGAGCAGCCCGGCTCGGCCGACCTCTTCGAGCACCTGAAGAAGACCTCGCGCCCGGCCCGCGACGAGGACGCGGCGGCGCGCGCCGCGGTGGCCGAGGCGCTGGCGGGTGCCGAGGTGAAGCTCTCGCAGACCTACCGGGTGGCCTTCATCGCCCACGCGCCGCTGGAGCCGCGGGCGGCGCTGGCCGAGTGGAAGGACGGCGCGCTCACCGTCTGGACCGGCAGCCAGCGGCCGTTCGGCGTACGCGACGAGCTGCGCGAGGCGTTCGGCCTGCCGGCCGAGAAGGTGCGGGTGATCGTGCCCGACACCGGCTCGGCCTACGGCGGCAAGCACCAGGGGGACGCCGCCGTCGAGGCGGCCCGCCTGGCCAAGGCCGCCGGCAAGCCGGTGAAGGTCGTCTGGACGCGCGAGGAAGAGTTCACCTGGGCCTATTTCCGTCCCGCCGGCGTGATCGAGGTGAAGAGCGGCGCCCGGCGCGACGGGACGCTCAGCGCCTGGGAGTTCCACAACATCAACTCCGGCCCGGCCGGGCTCGACACGCCCTACGACGTCGCGCGCAAGGTCGTCCAGTTCCACCAGGCCGACAGCCCGCTGCGGCAGGGTTCCTATCGGGGCCTGGCCGCGACCGCCAACCACTTCGCGCGCGAGAGCCACATGGACGAGCTGGCCGCCGCCCTGAAGAGGGACCCGCTGGCGCTGCGGCTGGCGAACCTGAAGGAGCCGCGCCTGAAGGCCGTGCTCCAGGCGGCGTCCGAGAAGTTTGGATGGGGAAAGAAGCCGGGCGCCGGGCGCGGATACGGCCTGGCCTGCGGCGTCGAGAAGGGCGGCTACGTGGCGACCTGCGTGGAGGTCGAGGTCGGCGCCGACCGCCGCCCGCGAGTGGTCCGCGTCGTGGAGGCCTTCGAGTGCGGCGCGATCGTGAACCCCGACGGCCTGCGCAACCAGGTGGAGGGGGCCATCGTGCAGGGGCTCGGCGGCGCCCTCTTCGAGGAGGTGCGCTTCGAGAAGGGGCGCATCGCCAACCCGCACTTCTCGCAGTACCGGGTGCCGCGCACGATTGACGTGCCGCCGATCGAGCTGGTGCTGCTCGACCGCAAGGACCTGCCTCCTTCCGGCGCCGGCGAGACGCCGATCATCGGCATCGCGCCGGCGATCGGCAACGCGATCTTCGCGGCCATCGGGGTGCGGCTCACCAGCCTGCCCATGCTGCCGTCCGGCAAGCTGCCGGACCTGGTTTAGGGAAGCCCTCAAGGCTGGCGCGAAAGGTCGCGTGGCCCTTGCTCCGGCGTCAGCCCTCGGCGGCCGGAGGCGCGAGACCGAGGAAGAGGCGGAGTCCTTCATCGATCGCCTCGAGAGACGCGGCGTCGACGGTGCGGTAGACGGCGACGACGCGGCGCTTGTCGAGAGAACGGACCTGGTCGGTCAGCGCCCAGGAGTCCTTTCGGAGGCCGCCGCTGCCGGCCGCGACCTGAGGGTAGAGGGCGCCCTTACCGGGCGTCCCGGTGAGCGGGACGACGCCTATGAGCGGGTAGCGCTGGTCAGCGGCCACCAGTGGGTCGCTGACCACGACGCAGGGTCGGACGTTCTTCTGCTCGTGGCCGCGCGCGGGGTCGAGGTCGACGAGGACGACGGTGCCGCGGTCGAGCCTCATCGCTTGCGCTCCGTCCAACCCTTGCCGTCCACCCAGCTCACGCGCCGCCCCTGCGACGGCTCGAGGAGCCCCTCGGCGTCACCGGGTGGGAGGGAACGGCCCCAGTCGGCGACGCCCGCTTCCGCCACCTGGCGGCTCTCCGGATGCGGCGAGGAGAGGGAGGCGCGGAGGGCCGCGCGGCGGCGGCGCGCCAGCTCGCGCGTGACGGCTTCCGCCACGAACCGGCTCCGGTTGGGCGCGGCGCGGTCCATCTCGGCGACGAGATCCTCAGGGAGAGTGACGGTGACGCGGGAAAGCGACATGGCCTCGCTCCATGGGTATGATCATATCAATACTCATACTGGTCCCGGCTCAGGTCGCGAAGAGCTCCCGGTAGAGCCAGGCCTTGGCCAGGCGGAAGGCCCTGCCGACGGTGGAGGGGGACGCGCCCAGCACCTCGGCGATCTCCTCCAGCGTGAGCCCGCCGAAGTAGCGGAGCTCGACGACTTTGGCCTGGGTGGCGTCGAGCGCGGCGAGGCGTTCCAGCGCCTGGTCGACGGCCAGGATCTCGGCCTCGGCCGCCGGCGTCTCGGCGGCCACGTCCTCCAGCGTGACCCGCGTCTCCTCGCCGCCTCGCTTCTGCGCTCCGCGCCGGCGCGCGTGGTCGACCAGCAGGCGCCGCATCACCTGGGCGGCCACTGAGAAGAAATGGCCGCGGTTCCTCCAGGTGACCTGCCGCTGGTCGACGAGCTTCAGGTAGGCCTCGTGGACGACGGCGGTGGGCTGCAGGGTGTGGCCGCCGCGCTCGCCGGCCAGCTGCCGGTCCGCCAGGCTCCGCAGCTCGTCGTAGACGAGCGGGATCAGCCGCTCCAGCGCGGCGGCGTCCCCTCCGCTCCAGGCCACCAGGAGCCGCGTCACCTCGCCGGGCTGCGGGTCTCCGGAGCTCACCGGGCGGCTCCGCCCCGCGCCGCCTGCTCGGCGGCGAGCCGCTGCGAATGGCGCTCCGGCAGCGCCGTCCGCGCGATGGTGACCGCCTCCTGGAGGAGCGGACGCGCCTGGTCGGCGCGCCCCTCCACCGCCAGCGCCGTCCCGAGCGCGGTCAACGTCGGTACCAGCGAACGATGCCCCGGCATCAGCACCTTGCGCTGGATCGCCAGCGCGCGCGTCAGGAGCGGCTCGGCGGCGGCCGGGCCCGAGAGGCGCGCGGTGGCGGCGGCCAGGTCGACCAGCACCTCGGCGGTCAGGGCGTGCCCTTCGCCGTAGGCCGCGGTCGCGGTCCGCAGCGCGGCCTCGAGCTCGTCGCGCGCCTCGCGCGGCTTCCCCTCGGCGAGGAGCAGCCGCCCGGAGTACTGCTGCGACAGCGACAGGATGTTGTCGTTGACGTGGATCCGCCGCGCGGTGGCCAGCGCGCGGTCGAGGAGGTCCCGGGCGCGCCGCAGGTCGCCGATGGCGACCGCGATCTCTCCCAGCTCGTCCAGGCAGTAGACCACCGCCTGGTGGTCCGGGCCGTACATCCGCTCGTCCAGCGCCAGCGCCTGCTCGTAGAGGGGGAGCGCCGCGGCGTACTCCTCGTCCAGCCGGAGGATCTCGGCGAGGTTCAGGAGGGCGACGTCGCTCTCCTCGTCGTAGCGCCCGACGGCGCGCCGGCGATCCTCGAGAGCGCGCTCGAGGAGGCGCCGGGCGGCGGCGAAGTCGCCGCGCGCCATCTCGGCCAGCGAGAGGCTGGTGAGGAAGCGGTGCAGGTCGCGGCCCCCCGACGCCTCCACGATCGCGACCGCCCGGGTGTAGACGGCGCGCTCGCGCTCGGCCTGGCCGAGGTAATGGAGGTCGGTGCCGAGCTGGGCGAGCGATTCGGCGAGCGCCGTGGGCGGGCCGGTCCGCTCGCGGATCGCGACCGCCCGCTCCAGCAGGACCCGGCCGGCCTCGTAGTGTGCGGACGTGACCTCCAGGCGGCCGAGCGCGTGGAGGCTCTCGGCGACGTCGGCGTGGCCGGGCCCGAGCAGCCGCTCACGCATCGCCAGCGAGCGCGTCAGGAGCGGCCGCGCCTTGTCCAGGAGGCCGATCTCGCGGTAGACGGAGCCCAGCAGCGCCAGCATGGAGGCCGCCAGCTCCGGCTGGTCCGCCAGCTCGCGGTCCACTCGCTCGGTGCCGGCGTCCAGGAGGTCCTGGGCGCTGAGCCGCTGGCCGCGCGCGCGCTTCGGATACAGGCTCTCGAAGATCCCGCGCAGGAAGCCGGCGACCTGCTGGGCCTTGGCGCTCTCGCGCTGCGCGTGGTCACGCTCGGCGCGGGCCACCCGAGCCTGATGGAGGGCCACGCCGAGCCCGGTCAGCAGCGAGGCGGCCACCAGCGCGCCGGCCAGGAGGCGCAGCTTGTTCCGCCGCGCGAACTTGCCGGCGCGGTAGGCGAAGCTGTCCGGCCGGGCGCGCACCGGCCGCCCGTCGAGGTGACGCCCGAGGTCCTCGGAGAGCTGCTCGGCCGACGCGTAGCGCCGCGCCGGCTCGTCGCTCAGCGCCCTGGCGGTGATCGCCGCCAGGTCGCGATGCAGGTCCCGGCGTGTGGCCGAAGGCGTGCGGCCCGGGCGTTCTCCGGCCAGCAGCTCGTGGAGCACCACGCCGAGCGAGTAGACGTCGGTGGCGGTGGTGAGCGTTTCGGCCCGCAGCTGCTCGGGGCTCGCGTATTCGGGGGTCAGGGCGCGCAGCGCGGTCTCGGTGCGCGTCTCCCCGCCGGCCTCGGTCGCCAGGACCTTGGCCACGCCGAAGTCGAGGAGCTTCGGCACTCCCTCGGCGGTGACCAGGACGTTCGAGGGCTTGATGTCGCGATGGATGACCAGGCGCTGGTGGGCGTATTGCACCGCCGCGCAGAGCTGGCGGAAGAGCGCCAGGCGCGCCCGGGCGTCGAGCCGCTCCTCCTCGCAGTAGCGGAGCAGGTGGCGTCCCTCGATCAGCTCCATCACGAAGTAGGGGAGGCCGTCGCCGGTGGAGCCGCCGTCCAGGAGCCGCGCGATGTTCGGGTGCTCGAGGCCGGCCAGGATCCGGCGCTCGGCCTCGAAGCGCCGCAGGATGTAATCGGTGTCCATGCCGCGCTTCACCAGCTTCAGCGCCACATTCCGCTCGAACCCCTGGTCGCGCCGCACCGCCCGGTAGACGACGCCCATGCCGCCGCGCCCCAGCTCGTCCAGCAGCTCGTAGGGGCCGATGGCGCGCGGGCCCGCCGCGGGCGGCGTCTCCAGGAAGCCGCCGGCCCGCTCGTAGGCGTGGAGGAGCGACTCCACCTCGGCGCGCATCTCCGCGTCGCCGGCGCATTCGCGCCCCAGGAAGTCCGCCCGCAGGCCCGGGTCCAGCTCCTGCGCGGCGTCGACCACGCGGCCGATCGCGGCCCAGCGCTCCGGGGTCACGGCGAGAAGTATGACCAGGTTTTCCCGCCGTTTGCGCGGTTAAGTTGTGGGGATGGCCCCTTGAACGCGCACGCCCGGCTGCTCGGCTGCCTCGCCTTCGCCCTGGTCCTGCCGGGTCCCCGGGCGCTCGCCGCCAGCGCGGACCTGTCGGTCACCGAGACCACGGCCTCGTCGGTCTTCGCCGGGAATCAGCTCACCTTCACGATCGTCGTCACCAACCACGGGCCCAATGCCGCCTCGAGCGTCGTCGTGGCCGACACCCTCTCCAGCATCATGGTCTTCACCAGCATCACAGCCCCGGCCGGCTGGACCTGCAGCGGCCCCAACGCCGGCGGGCAGTTGGCCTGCGGCGCGGCCTCGCTCGCCACCGGCGCCTCGGCCACCTTCACCCTGAGGGTGCGGATCAAGCCGTCGACGGCCGCGGCCGTCTACAGCAACGGCTGCGGGGTCACCTCCACGGTGCCCGACTCGATCAGCAGCAACAACCAGGACACGGCGGCCTTCAAGGTGCTGATCAGCGCCGACTACTCGCTGGCGCTGACCGATGCGCCCGACCCGGTCCTCGCCGGGAACGAGCTCACCTACACGGCGGTGGCCAGGAACAACGGACCCAGCGACGGTCCGGAGGTCACGATCTCGCTTCCGGTCCCGGCGGGTACCACCTTCCTCTCCATCGACCACCCGAACGACGCCGCCAGCTGTTTCGTGCCGTCGGGCGGCCAGCCGGCGCGGTGCGTCTTCGACGCGCAGCTCGCCGTCGGCTCGGCCCGCACCATGACGCTAAAGGTGCGTGTGAACCACGACACAGCGGCCGGCACCCTCGGTGAATCCGCCACCCTCTCCTCGGACGGCGATCCCGCGGCGGCCAACAACAGCGCCTCGGCCTCCACCGCGGTGCAGACGCGCGCGGACGTCTCGCTCGGAGGGACGTCGACGCCCTCGACGGTGACGGCGGGAACGACGATCGAATACGTCATCAACGCGGACAACGCCGGCCCCAGCGACGCGGCGGACCTGGCGATCGCGACCGAGCTCGGCACGCTGGGTCTCGACCATTCCAGCGCGTCCTCCGGAGGCAGCTGTCACATCATCGGCGGCACGACCATCAGCATCACCTGCACCTGGACCGGCAAGACGGCTCCCGGCACGACCCGCACCCTCACCCTCGGCGTCAAGGTGCCGCCCGCTGCGCCTGCCGGGAGCACCGCGTCGTTGACGTTCACCGCGTCCTCGCCGACGGTCGACCCGTCCACCGCCAACAACAGCCGCACCTTCAGCACTCCGGTGACGACGTCCGCGAGGCTGTCGCCGGTCATGACCGGGCCGGGCACGGTGACGGCGGGGGAGCGCCTCACCTACGGCTTCTCGGTGTTCAACGCCGGGCCCAGCGACGCGGCGAGCGCGGGGCTCAGCATCTCCGTCGGAGACATCGCCACCTTCGAGTCCCTCCAGGTGCCCGCGGGCTGGACCTGCGCCGCGCCGAACGTCGGCTCGAGCGGCGGCATCAACTGCTCCACGCCCTCGATGGCTGCCGGCGTTTTCGTCAACTTCGTGCTCGTCGAGAAAACGCGTCCGAGCGTGGCCGGGCAGACCCTGCACGCCAGCGCCACCGTCAGCTCCGGCACGCCCCATCCGGCCGGGAACAACACGGTCAGCCTGGACGTATCGGTGCTCGGGAGTGCCGACCTCCAGCTGTCGCTTTCGGACGCGCCCGACCCGGTGACCGCAGGCGGCGACGTCACCTACACCGTGAGCGCCACGAACCTCGGGCCGAGCGACGCGCGCGACGTCCTCGACCTGACCGGCTCGATCCCGGCGGGAACGTCGCTCGTAGGATCCCCGTCCCTGGCCGGCGGCGCCTGCGTCTCGTCTACGGGCTCGGTGACTTGCACGTTCCAGGGAGCCACGGTGCCGGGCGGCTCGCGCACGATGTCCTACCGGGTGCGGACGGCAGCGGGGCAGGCGGGAGGCTCTCTCGCCGCCACCGCCAGCGTGGTCCTCACCAGCGGCGTCACCACCGACCCGGTCGCCGCGAACAACTCGGCGACGGCCGCCACCAGGGTCCTGGCGCCGACCGTCGAGCAGGCCGACCTGTCCGTTTCCGGGAGCGCCGCTCCGAGCCGTGTGAGCGCGGGAGGCACGCTGAGGTACACGCTCACCGCGGCGAACGCCGGGCCGGATGCGGCGCGTGACGTACACGTCGCCGCCGCGCTGCCTCCCGGGACCACGTTCCTGGCGACCCAGGCGGACGGCGGGAGCTGCACGGCGCCGGCGATCGGCTCGGGGGGCGTGGTCGACTGCACCTTCGCCGGTGCGACCGCCAAGGGCGCCGTGCGCACGCTGACGCTCGAGGCGAAGGTGGACGCGGGGATCGCGCCGGGGCTGCTGGCGATGTCGGTGACGGCGGGCAGCGGGACCACCGACCCGAACGGCGCCGACAACGCCGCCGTCGTCACCGCGACGGTCGCGGCGCCCCCCACCGGCGGCTGCTCCTCGACGCCGCCCCGCCTGCTGCTGCCAATCGTCCTGGACGTCGAGACCGGCTCGGCGCACTTCACCACGCAGGCCTCGATCACCAACACCGGAGCCGCGGAGGTCGCGCTGGCGCTCACCTACACGCCGGCGCTCGGGGACCGCAGCGGAGGTGGGACGGCGCACGACACGCTGGAGGCGGGGCGCCAGCTCGTGGTGCCGGACGTGCTGTCTTACCTGAGGTCGAAGGGGCTGCCGATCCCGGTCGGCGGGCAGCAGGGGGGCACGCTGCTGCTGACGTTCGACGGCGCGGCGAGCCCGGCGGACGTGGCGGTCACCGCGCGCACCACCGCGCTCACCGCCCCGCCTCAGCCGATCGGAGCCGCGGGCCTGGCCTACCCCGGCCTGGATCCCTGCGCCGGCGGGACGACGCGGGCAGTGCTCTACGGCCTGCGGTCCAACCAGAGCGATCGCGCCAACGTCGCGGTCTTCAACCCGGGCGGCGAGCCGGTGAGCTTCCGGGTGACGGTCCTCCCCGGCGGCGGCGGCGCCGGCGTCGTGGTCCGCGAGTCCGAGACGCTGGCGCCGCTGGGCTGGACGCAGTACACCCGGATCCTGGACGGCACCGGCATCGCGAACGGCATCTGCGTGATCGAGCGGACCTCGGCGACGGGAGCGTTCGCCGCCTACCTGGTCCTCAACGACAACGCTACCAACGACGGCTCGTTCCTGCCCGCGGTGGCGGTCCCGGGCGTCGCCGCCGGGGACCGGCTCACGGTCCCGGTGCTGGTGGAGACGCCCAGCTTCCGGAGCGAGCTACTGCTCTCGAACCGCGGCGCGTCCACGGCCACGCTGCGGCTCTCGTATCGCGAGTCGCTGAGCCCGGCGCTCGGCGCGGGCGGCACGGCCACGCTCACGCTCGCCGCCGGCGAGCAGCGGATCGAGCCGGAGGCGATCGCGTTCCTGAGGTCGCTCGGGGTCGCGGTCGGGCCGGGCGGAGCGGCCGGCTATGCCGGTGCGCTGCGCGTTTCGGTGAGCGGGGTGCCGCTGGCGGAGGTCTTCGCCGGAGCGCGCACCGCATCGCCGTCGCCCGCGGGGGGCCAGTTCGGCCTCTTCACGCCGGGCGTCTATCAAGGCGAGGAGGCCTCGGAGCAGGCGATCCTCTTCGGCTTGCAGGCCGACGGCGGGACACGCGCGAACGTGGCGGCGCTCCACGCCGGCGACGACGCCGACGGAGCCGTCACGCTGGAGCTGACCGCCTTCGACGGCGACGCCGCCGGGGCGGAACGGGGGAGCCAGAGGCTCACGCTCTCACCGGGAGGCTGGACGCAGGTGAACGGCTTCCTGAAGGACCTCGGCGTGGCGAACGGCTGGGTGCGCGTGCGGCGCATCGCCGGGACGGCGCCCTGGATCGCCTACGGCGTCGTCAACGACGGCGGCAACCCGGGCGATCGGACCGGCGACGGAGCCTTCGTGCCGATGGTGCGCTGAGCGGCGCGCCGCGGCGGGCGACTCGGCTCACCGGCTCCCGCGGAGCTATTGACAACTTTTGTTGTCAATGGTGGAATCTCCGGCCGTGGACGTCGAAGTCATCGAGGATCCCGCCGCCGCCGTCGTCGCCCTCGACCCGGTGCGGGCGCGCCTCCTGGCCGAGCTGGCGACCCCCGGCTCGGCGTCCACGCTGGCGCCGCGGGTCGGCCTGGCCCGCCAGAAGGTGAACTACCACCTGCGTCTCCTGGAGGCGCACGGCCTGGTGAGACAGGTCGAGGAGCGGCGCTGGGGCGGCCTGACCGAGCGCCTGGTGCAAGCCACCGCGACGTCCTACGTGGTCTCGCCCTCGGCGATGGGCCACGCGGCGTGCGATCCCGGCAAGACGCGCGATCGCCTGTCGGCGCGCTACCTGGTCGCGCTGGCCGCCCGTCTGGTGCACGAGGTGGCCGCCCTCGCCAGGAAGGCCGACGAGACCGGCAAGCGGCTCCCGACGCTGGCGCTCGACACCGAGGTCCGGTTCCGTTCCGCCGCCGAGCGCGCGGCGTTCACCGATCAGCTCACCGCCGCCGTCGCGAACCTCGTCGCGCGCTACCACGACGCCTCGGCGCCGGGTGGCCGCTGGCACCGGCTCGTGGTGGCGGCTCACCCCATGCCGACCGAAAAGAAGAAAGAGGAGGCTCCATGTCCATCCTGAAGGAACCCGGAAAGCGGTCCATCCAGCTCGAGGTCGAGGTGCGCGGCACGCCTGAAGAGGTGTGGCAGGCGATCGCGACCGGCAACGGCTTCACCGCGTGGTTCACGCGCTGCGAGATCGAGGAGCGCGAGGGCGGGGCCGTCGTGCACTACATGGGCGGCGGCGAGTCGAGCGGCGTCGTGACCGCCTGGCAGCCGCCGCACCGCTTCGCGAGCGAGGCCCCGAACTACATGCCCGGCGCGCCGGCGCTGGCCACCGAGATCCTCGTGGAGGCGCGCTCCGGCGGCACCTGCACCGTGCGACTCGTCAGCAGCCTCTTCACCGACGCTGCCGACTGGGACGGGCAGCTCGAGGGCCTGGAGAGCGGCTGGCCGGCCTTCCTGCAGGTGCTGCGCATCTACCTCGCCGGCTCGGCGGGACAGCGCGCCGCGATGGCGGAGCTGGCGGGCATGACCGAGGGACCGGTGGACCGCGCCTTCACGGGCTTCAAGGAAGCGCTCGGCCTGTCCGGAGCCGCCGCTGGGAGCCGCGTCGAGGCACCGGCCGGGTCGCCGCCCTTCGCCGGAGTCGTGGAGCGCTCGGACTCGCACGCGGTCGTGGTGCGCATGGAGTCGCCCATCCGCGGCGCGGCGGTCCTCGGCACTCACAACTGCGGCGGCCCGGTGATGACCTGGCTGAACCTCTACGCCTACGGAAGCGACGCGGAGCGTGACGTGGAGAGCGCCGCGGCGCCGTGGCGGGCGTGGATGGCGGAGCGGTATCCGATGCCGGCCTCACCCGAGTCGCCGGAGGCTGCCGCCTCGGCCTGAAGGGCGAGCGCCACCTCGTTCAGGAAAACTGAATACCAACGCACGCTATTCAAGTTTTAAGTCTAAAACTGAATGACAGTCTTCGGCCCAACGAAAAGAGCCCGGGAGCGGTGAAGCTCCCGGGCCCTGTTGGCCGATTCAGGCGGGTGGCGCCTGGCCAGGGGGGCTGGGGGCCGGACTCGGAGGCCCCCAGAACATGATCAGTTGCCGGCGAACTGGACGCCGTCGAAGACCAGGGTCGGGGTCCGGAGCGTCGAGTAGGGCCAGGGGTCGTTGCCGATGGCGGCGATCTTCTTCCAGAACTCGAGGTGGTTGCCGGAGAGGTTCATCTCGGAGATCGGCTCGGCGAGCTGCCCGGCGCGGATGCGGAAGCCGGAGACGCCGAGCGAGAAGTCGCCGGTGGTGTCGTTGGAGTTGCCGCCGTTGAAGCCGGTGACGAAGATGCCGTCCTTGACGTCTTTGGTCAGGGCCACCTTGTCCTTGCTGCCCAGGGTCCAGCTCAGGTTCGAGGGGCCGCCGGTGGTGGGCGTCCAGCCCAGCTTCTTGCCGTAGTAGGTGTCGATGTAGTAGTTCTTCAGGACGCCGGCCTCGATGACCGGCATCCGCTTGGCGGCGATCCCCTCGCCGTCGAAGAGGCGGGAGCCGAAGCCCTTGGCCACGTGTGGGTCGTCCACGATGGTGACCAGCGGGCTGAGGATCGGCTGGTTGAGCTTGCCTTCCAGGAAAGAGCGCTTCTGCTGGATGGAGCCGGCACGCAGCGGACCGTTCAGGAAGGAGACCAGGCGGCCGGCGGCGCGGTTGTCGAGGACCATCGGCAGGACCGCCGAGTCCCCCTTCTTCGAGCCCAGACGCCTGAGGGCGCGCTCGCCGGCCATGCGGCCGGTCTCGGCGCCGGAGGGGAGCTCGCCCACGAAGCGGGTGCCGGCGTAGGCGGACTCCTCGGGGCGGCGGCCGTCGGCGTCCTTGACGCTGACGCCGGCCGAGACCCAGAACTGGGTGTCGCGCTGGTGGCCGGAGAAGCCGTTGGAGGTGACGCGCCAGACCTCGCTGAGCGTGTCGCTGAAGTCGGTGGTGACCGAGAGGATCGCCTCCGAGCCCTTGACGGCGCGGGCGGCGGCCTCGGCTTCCTTGACGATGGCGCGGCGCTGCTCGGGGGTCACGGTGGGGTACTTGGGGTCCTCGAGCTTGAGGTCGAGCGAGGCGCGGCCCTGGTAGAGCGCCGGGTCGGGCAGGACTCGGAAGGGGTCCTTGGCCAGGGTGCGGGTGAGGACGACCGAGTCGCCGATGAAGGTCTCGAGCGCCTCGGGGCGGAGGTCGGAGGAGGTGACCGTGGAGAAGCGGCCGTCGACGTAGAGACCGACGCCGACGCCGCGGGTGGTGGCTTCCTGGATCTTCTCCAGCTTGCCGTCACGCCAGGTGACGGTCACGTCGCGAACGCGGTAGGTGCGCGCCGAGGCGTCCTGAGCGCCCTTCTTCTTGGCGATCCCGACGCAGGTCTGGGCGACCTTGAGCATGTCGTCCTGGCTCATCCTTTGTTGCTCCCGCGGCCGCCGACCGTGATGGAGGCGACACGCACCGTGGGAAGACCCTGGGAGACCGGCACGCCCTGCCCGTCCTTGCCGCAGGTCCAGCCGCCCTCGTCGATCACGAGGTCGTCGGCGACCATGTCGATCTTCTCGAGCACCTTGGGGCCGTTGCCGATGACGTTGACGTCCTTGATGGGCTTGGTGAGCTTGCCGTCCTCGATCAGCCAGCCGTTCTTGACGTAGAAGGTGAAGTCGCCGGCGCCGATCTGCACCTGGCCGTTGGTGAAGTTGCCGCAGTAGATGCCCTTCTTGACGGAAGCGATGATCTCTTCCTTCTTGTGGGGGCCGGGCAGCATGTAGGTGGCCCGCATGCGCGGCATCGGGGCGAACTTGTAGCTCTCGCGGCGGCCGTTGCCGGTGGGCTGGACCTTGTAGTGCTTGGCAGAGATGGTGTCGTGCAGGTAGGTGGTCAGGACGCCGTTCTCGACGAGCATCGTGCGGCCGGCGGGGTTGCCCTCGTCGTCCACGTTGAGCGCGCCGCGGGCGTGCTCCTGGGTACCCTCGTCCACGATGTTGACGAACGGCTTGGCGATCGACTTGCCGATCTTGTCGGAGTAGATGGACGTGCCCTTGCGGTTGAAGTCGGCCTCCATGCCGTGGCCGATGGCCTCGTGGAGGAGGATGCCGGAGGAGCCGGCGGCCATGACCACCGGCATCTCGCCGGCGGGGGGCACGACGGCGTCGAAGAGCACCGTGGTGCGCTCGACGGCCTGCTTGATGACGCGCTCCAGGCGCTCGGGGTTGTAGTAGCTGATGTCGTCGCGGGCGGCCACGTTGTAGGCGTTCGACTCGCGCTTGCCGTCCTGCTCGGCGACGCAGGAGACGTAGAGCGCCGTCATCGGCTGGAGGTCCTCGATGATGCGGCCGGTGGAGTCGGCGATGAGCACCGCGCCGCCCTGGTCCATGAAGCCGATGTTGACCTTCTTGACGCGGTTGTCGGCCTTGAGGGCGCGCTCGTTGATGGTGTTCAGGATGGGGAGCTTTTGCTCGGGACGGACCTCTTCCCAGCGCACCTTGGTGGCATAGCGGCTGGCGAGGGCCTTGTTGACGTGGAAGCGGGCCGGGGCGTCCCTGGCGGGACCGTCGGCGATCGCCGCGGCCGTCTTGGCGGCGGCCTGGAGGGACGCCGGGGTCAGGTCTTCGGTGTACCCGTATCCGGTCTGGTCACCCTTGACGACGCGGACACCGACGCCCAGCTCGACGCCCTTGAACGCGCGGTTGACCGCGCCGTCCTCGAGGGAGAGGTTGCTGGTGACGCGGTGCTGGAAGAAGACGTCGGCGTACTCCCCGCCCTTCGAGAGGGCGGCGCCCAGGGTGTCGCGGATGAGCTTCTCCGTGACGCCGAAGTGGCTGAAGTAGCCGATGCCCTCGCTGGTGCCGACCTCCTTCGCCAGGGCCGAGCCGAGGCCGAAGAGGAGGTCGGAAGCCGCTGAGGCGGCCAGAGTTGCGGTGCCGTAACCGATGAGGTTCCGGCGCGTCATACCACTTTGTTCCATAGGCCCTCCTGGCGGGAATCCGCTTCGCTGAAATCACATACGTTTCACGGGACAAAACGTTTCGCCCGCGGTCGGGAGACACATCTCCCGTGGCCGCGGGCGCGGACTTACGTTGAGGTTACGGACCGGTTACCGGCGGCGCTTCTTGGCGCCTTTCTTGGCGGCGGGCTTCGCCTTGCGGGTCGCCTTGGCCTTCATGCCTCCCCGCTTGGAAGCGGCCTTCTTGGCCGGGGCCTTGGCGCGCTTCGGCTTGGCGGCGGCCTTCTTCTTGGCCGGTGCTGCCTTCCTCTTGGCCGGAGCCTTCCTGGCCGCCTTCTTGGCCGGGGCGGCCTTCTTCTTGGCCGGAGCCGCCTTCTTCACGGCCGCCTTCTTGGCGGGAGCGGCCTTCTTGGCGGGAGCGGCCTTCTTGGCGGGAGCGGCCTTCTTCGCGGGAGCCGGAGCCGCTGCCTTCGCCGGAGCCGGCGCTGCCGCCTTCTTCGCGGGCGCCTTCTTCGGCTTGGGGGCCGGAGCGGCCGGGGCCGCGGCTGCCGGAGCCGGAGCCGGAGCGGGGGCCGGAGCGGCCTCGGACGGTGCCGGCGCCTCGGCCGGTGTAGCGGGAACGCTTGGAGTGTTGCTCTCCATGGGACCTCCCTCTCTCAAACTGCCTCTCGAATTGTGGGGCGCCGCCTCATTGTACTTCCGGCTAGGATTCCCGCCACTTCGCTCACGCTCGAAAGGAGAACCGCACCATGCGCCGTTTCTCGCCCCTGCTCGCCGTGCTCCTCCAGCTCGCCGCCGGTGCCGGGGCGCGCGCCGAGGTGCTCTACATGGTCCAGGGGACTCAGCTCTTCGCGGTAGACACCGCCGACGTGCCCTCCTTTCCCGGCGGCGCCACCCTCACTGGTTTGAAGTCAAACGATGGCCTGATCGGCGTCGACTTCCGGCCGTCCACCGGCCAGCTCTACGGGGTCGGCACGCTGGGCTATCTCTATCGACTCGACCTGCGCCGCCTGCAGGCGACCGCCGTCAGCGAGACGCCCACCCTCCCGGCGGTGGCCGGCGGCGCCGGCGCCATCGACTTCGACCCGGTGCGCGATCGCCTCCGGGTGATCCTGCCGGTGCCCGACGGCCGCCATTTCCTGGTCGACCCCGACACCGCGCAGGTGAGCGAGGCCACCAAGCTGGCCTATGCCGCCGGCGATCCGCATGCCGCCGACCCGGCGCGCGTGACCACCATCGCCCACACCGCGAACGTGGCCGGCGCGAGCGCCACCACCGTCTACGGGATCGACACCGACCTGGGGGTGCTGGTGAGGATCGGCGGCGTCGACGGCACTCCGTCGCCCGACGGCGGCGTGGTCACCACCATCGGTCCGCTCGGTGTGATGCCCGACGACCAGTACCAGACGCTCGACATCTCGGGCGCCAGCGGCACCGCCTACGCGCTCATCGACAGCGGCGCCGGCTACAACCTCTACCGCGTGAACCTGGCGACCGGCGCGGCCACGTTGCTGGGGCGGCCGGGCTACCAGGTTGCGGTGCGCGGCGGGAAGCTGGCCGGGAACGCGGACGTGCCGGGCTACCGCGTCCGCGCCTTCCCCGAGCTGAGCGCGGCCGACGGCTCCACCGGCGACCGCGAGCCCTCGGGCGCGTACTGGTTCGTGTCCGGCGCTTACGACGGCACGACGGTCGTCAAGGTGCATCGCCTCGAGCCGGGGGGCGCGCTCACCAGCTACGCGGTGGATGGCCCGGTGGCTGTCTACAGCGCCGCGCTGCGCCGCGATCCCGCCAGCGGTGCGATCTGGACGCTGGTGACGCGCGCCGACGCCGCGAGCGCCAACCTCTATCGGCTGGACGCCGCCACCGGCGAGGTCCGCCGCTACACGCTGCCGTTCCGGGCGTATTCGCTGGCGCTCGATCCCGTGGATCAGACGCCGTGGCTCGGCGGCGGCGGCAAGCTGGCCTTCCTCTCGCAGGACGTCCTCACCACCTACGCCATTCCGCAGATGAACGGCAAGGTCAGCCGCTTCGACGGCAGCCGCCGCCTCTGGCTCGCCAGCGATCAGCAGGAGCGGATCCTCTCCTTCTCGCCGAACGGCACCCGCCTCGACAGCTATGTCGACCCGGGCGGCGCCTGGGGCCCACTGGACCTGGACCAGAGCGGAGCCCTCTGGGGGCACTCGCCCGCGAACAACGTGCTGGCGCGCTTCGACCCCAGGACGCGCGCCCGCACCCGCTACCCGACTCCGTACACGTCGACGACCTGGGACCGAGCCGGCGTCACCGCCAGCATCGTGACCCTGGTGTCCGGCGTCGGCCCCCACCTCCTCGCCCATCGCAACGGGCACCTGCCCGACGGCGTCACCGAGACGCTGGCCGAGCCCACGTCCACGCAGCCGGCGGTCAGCGCCGCTCCGCTGGCGCCGGCGCTCCTCACCGCCGCCCGGGAAAGCCGCACTCTGCCTTTCGTGGAGCGGGTGGTTTACGCCGAGGAGGCGGCCGGAAGGCGGCTCTTCACTGCCGACGGCTCCGACTACGACGCTCTGGTGGAGTCGACCGGCGGTGAGCTCCTCACCTCCGGCGACCCGATGCAGTGGTGGCGGCCGCTGCCGCCGCACGAGGGGTTCACCACCACCGCGGCGCTGCCGGTGGCGGTCGAAGTGCGTCCCGACAGCCCGGACACCAACTTCCTGACCGAGCTGACCCTCACCAACCTCGATGCCGAAGGCTCGGTGGTGCTGACCTACCGCACCTCGGACGCCGAGTACCTGGTGACGCTCTCGGTCCCCACCGGGACCACCCAGGTCTTCCCGAATGTCATCCAGAAGATGAAGGAGCTCGGCGCGGCCATCCCCGCCGGAAGCACCGCCGGCACCCTGACCGCCACCTTCCGCAACGGGTCCGGACGGCTGGCGGCCCGTGTCTACACGCGTTTCCCGAACGGCAGCACCACCGGCCTCGGCTACACCTCGCTCGATCCGACCGCCGGCCTCTTCGCGTTCCGGAAATCGCTCAACGGCCTGAAGCAGACCGCCGACTTCCGCACCAACGTGGCGGTCTCCAACCTCTGCGGCACGCTGGAGATCTGCACCGACCTGGAGATCACCGCCAACTTCTTCGACGACGCCACCGGGCAGCGGGTGGGCGAGGTGAACCTGATCGTGCCGCCGAACCAGTGGCGGCAGACCGACGTCCCGCTGGCCGGTCTCGGCGCGACCGGCGAGACCTTCTCGGTGCTCTTCGTGCCGTATTCCACCGGCGTCAAGGCGTACGACGCCTACGCCACCGTCATCGACAACACCAGCGGTGACGCCTCCTTCCTGCGCGCCTCGGCGGTGGGCGCGTCCAGCCGCCTGGTGCTGCCGGTGGCGACCGACGCCGCCGGCGTCAACACCCGCTTCACCTCGGAGGCGGCGATCACCAACACCAGCGGCGGCGACGCCGTCGCCGACGTCACCTTCATCAGCGCGCGCTCCGGCGAGAAGGTCACCGAGGTCCTCACGCTGGGCGACGGGCGCGGTGTCCTCTACAAGAACGCGGTGGCTCACTTCCGCGCGCTGGCGCCGGCGCGGGTGATGGACGACGACTACGGCCCGATCAGCATCGCCTTCCGGGATTCCGCCACCGGCTTCGCCTCCTCGCGCACCGTCGCCTCCAACGGCACCGGCCTCGGGTTCACGGCGCTGGGACCCAACCGGGAGCTGCCCGCCGGCAGGAAGCGGATCCTCGGCGTCAAGGAGACCGAGGCCTTCCGCACCAACCTGGCGGTGGTGAATCTGGGCGAGACGCGGCTCAACACCAGCAGCATCCGGCTGCGGGTCACGTTCCGGGACGCCGCCGGGCAGAGCGTCGGGCGGCCGCTCACCGTCCGGCTGAATCCCGGTGAGCTCTTCCAGTGGAACCGTGTGCTGGACGCCATCGGGGCCAGCGAGCCGCCGCGAGGTGAGGGCTACGTGGCCCTGATCGAGCGCACCGAGGGGCGCGACGCCTTCGACGCCTACATCACCGTCATCGACAACGGCTCCAGCGACCCGACCTTCGTAAGAGCAGAGTGATTGACGTGAGGCGCCATGCGGGAGGAGTCGGGGGAACCCGGTAGGGGTTACCCATTACCGCTGGAAAGCGTAGGACACCTTGAGGAAGAGCTGCCGGCCGGTCTTCACCAGGTCACCGTTGTCGGAGAGAGCGCGCTCGTCGCCGTAGCCGAGGAAGAGCACCGTCTGCCAGTCGAGCTTGTAGGCGAAGAGCGCCGAGCCGGTGAAGGAGCCGTCCTGCCGGGAGGTGTCGAACGAGTAGAGCGAAGGGTCCCGGCTGGTCTTCACATACTGGCCGATGAGGCGGAGGAAGCTGCGGGCGCTGAAGGTGTAGGTGGCCTTGAGGCGCGCCAGGTTGGCCGTGAAGAGGCGCTCGCGGTCGGCGGCCGAGGGCACACGCTTCACGTTGAGCCAGCGGCGTTCGCCGTTGAGGCGCAGCTCCAGGTGATCGGTGGGGCGCAGGCTGCCGACGAGACCGATGCGCCCGCCGGCTCCGGGCCGGGCGTTGTCGAAGTCCACCTGCTCGCCCAGGAAGCCCTCCAGCGAGATCAGCGAGATCACCCGCGACGGACTGAACTGGAGCGTGTAGACGAGCTGGGTGCGGCTGATCTGGCGGTCGCCGGCGCGCACGTTGTCAAAGGAGACGCGCAGGCGCGTGAACGAGCTCCAGAAGCCGTTCATTCCGATCCCCGGTGAGACCTGGCGGTTCAGCAGACGGCCGTCCAGCTCGTAGTCCACGCCGCTGAAGACGAAGGTGCGCAGGCGCGAGATCGGCCCCTTGGGCCAGAACGTGTAGCCGGCTTCCAGGAAGCCGGTGCGGTAGCCGGCCTGGGGCACGAACCCGGTGTCGGCGCGGAAGTCGCGGCTGACCTCCTTGTATTCGCCGTACCAGTCGACGGTCTTCGAGTTGTGCGACCACCAGAGGTCGGCGGCGTGGCCGTTGAGGCTTCGCCCGTCCCACTCCGGAGAGAGGTCGGGGCGCACCGGCGTGCGGGTCGAGCTGAGGAGGAGCTGGCCGGTGACCGAGTCATTGGAGCTCGGCCGCCACTGGAAGTCGGGGCCGAAGACACGGTTGTGCCCGCCCCCCTCGAGCTCGCGCCCGGCGTAGAGCACGCTCACGAAGGAGCGCCCCAGGTCGTGGCGGGCACGCCCGATGGCCACGATCGAGGCGAAATCCTGATCGGCGAAGTCGGAGGAGTTGGGGCGCGGCAGCACCACGCTGCCGCCGCCGCGGTCGCGGGTCACCAGAGCGGTGTAGGCGGTCGCCCCGAGCTTGCCGGTGGCACGCGCTCCCCAGCGCGGCGAGGTGATGGTGCGGGTGTAGACCGCCTGGAGCGGCGTCGAGAAGAGCTCGACGCCTTCGAGAAAGAACGGTCGTTTCTCCGGGTAGAAGAGGGCGAAGCGCTCGTTGGCGGCGATCTGGGCGACGTCGGACTCGATCTGCGAGAAGTCGGGGTTGAATGTGGCGTCGAGCGCCATCGCCTCATTCGGCGTCCACTTCAGGTCGATGCCTGCGTCGGGGTCGACCGGCCGGTGCACGGTCCCGGAGCCCGGCGCGTCGCGCGGCACGCTCTCCTGCTTGCCGGTGACGTAGGGCGCGGCCACGATGTGGCCTCCGCCCGGCAGCCCGGACAGGCCGCTCAGCGGGTTGGAGTGGCAGATGAAGCAGTTCTCGCCGCGCGGCAGCCGGGCCGAGAACATCTGCTTCCGGAACTCGCGCGGGTAGCAGCGGTAGAGCAGGATGGCCCAGGTCTGAGGGTCTCCCTTCGGGTAGCGCAGCGAGGAGAAGGGCACCCGGATCTCCAGCGTCCAGCCGGTCGGGGTGATGCGTGCCGCCGCAGTCCAGAAGAGGTCCGGCGAGCTGTCCTCGTTGCCGGTGGTGTCGTCGGTGACCGCGTCGTACTGGATTCCGTGCGGGCTGGCCAGGAGCAGCAGGCCGGTGCGCCCGTCGTTCCGAGTGTCCAGGATGATGCCGCCATAGTCGGTGTACCCGGGCACGTTGTCGCGGTCGCCGTAAGGGGCGCGGATGAGCTCGGGGTGGGGGTCTTCGAATTCGAAGGCGGCATAGAGCGCCTGGTCGTCGTAGGCCAGGTAGCCGACGTTCTTGACCGGCGCCGGCAGGTTGTCGCCGGGGTTCGTCTCGTACCAGGTGGTGACCTTGGCCGCCGTGGCCCAGGCGGCGTCGGCGATGTCGCCGTCGATGACCACCGGCGAGGTGAGGCGGACGATGCGGATCTCCTCGCCGCGGGTGGGGCCGGCGGCCAGCGCTGGAATGGGCAGCAGCGCCGCGAGGACGGTCAAGGAACGGACCGCGTCCCTGAGGGTCACGTTCCTTAAGACGACGGCGAGTCGAAAATGTTCTCCCCCCTGGCCTCCACTCAGAAGAACTCCCTTCTGGCCATGGTGCAAAAAGACCACTTGACTGGGTGGCGCCGTCCTCCCTACCATCGGCACGTTGAGATTGAGACAAAGTCTCAATTGCCTGGCGGGCAGGCGCAGGGGAGGCTTCATGCTCCGGAGCGGAAGGTCGTCACTCGCCGCGGTGCTGGTGCTCTGCGGCGGGGCCGCCGGCGCCGCCCAGCCGGCGCCGCTTCGAACCGCCGAATCGCCGGCCCGCGCGGTGCTGCGCGGCCGGGTGCTCGACGCCGCCGGCGCTCCGATCGCCTCCGCCCGCATCACCGCGACCGCGGACGCCTCTCCGCGGCGCGTTCCCGCGGCGGCCCTCGCCGACCGCGAGGGCCGGTTCCTGCTGGACCTCGAGCCGTCGGCCTACGGTCTGCGGCTGACGTTCGAAGGCTTCACGGAGCTCGAGGAGCGGGTGGTGCTCGCCCCGGGACAGACCCTCACCCGCGACTTCGTCCTGAAGATCGCCGACGTCCGCGAGTCGGTCACCGTGACGGCCCCGCGTGGCTATGCCGCTCCCCCCTTCCGCAGCGCCACCAAGACGGATACGCCGCTCCGGGACGTGCCGCAGTCGGTGACGGTGGTGACCAGCCAGCTGATGCAGGACCAGCTGATGACCTCGGTCGGCGACGTGGTGCGCTACGTTCCGGGGGTCAGCCTCCACCAGGGCGAGAACAACCGCGACCAGGTCATCATGCGCGGCAACAGCTCCTCGGCCGACTTCTTCGTCGACGGCGTGCGCGACGACGTCCAGTACTACCGCGACCTCTACAACCTCGATCGCGTCGAGGCGCTGAAGGGCCCGAACGCCATGATCTTCGGCCGGGGGGGCGCCGGAGGCGTCATCAACCGGGTCACCAAGGAAGCCGGTTTCGACGCGTTCCGGGAGGTCAGCCTGCAGGCCGGTTCGTTCAGCAACAAGCGCGCCACCGCCGACGTCGGCCAGCCGCTCAGCCGGAGCCTGGCCGTGCGCCTGAACGGCCTCTACGAGGACTCCGGCAGCTTCCGGGACGGGGTCTCGCTGGAGCGTTACGGCGTGGCGCCGACGCTGACGTTCCAGCCCGGCGACGCCACCAAGCTGACGCTCGGGTACGAGGTTTTCCACGACTCCAGGACGGCCGATCGCGGCATCAGCTCGTACGGCGGGCGGCCCGCCGGCGTCGACGTCTCCACGTTCTACGGGGACCCCGACCAGAGCCACGTGAGGGCCGACGTGAAGCTCGCCAGCGCCGCGCTGGAGCACCGCATCGGCGAGCTCACGATCCGCAATCGGACGCTCTACGGCGACTACGACCGCGGCTATCAGAACTTCGTGCCGGGGGCGGTGTCGGCGGACCGGTCGCGAGTGCTCCTCACGGCCTACAACAACGCCACCCAGAGGACCAACCTGTTCAACCAGACCGATCTCAATCTCGCCCTGAAGACGGGCCCGGTACGGCACACGCTGCTGGCCGGCTTCGAGCTCGGCCGGCAGCGCAGCGAGAACCTCCGGAACACCGGCTTCTTCGGCGGCACCGCCACATCGCTCTCCGTCCCCTATGACAGTCCCACCATCGACGCGGCGATCACGTTCCGGCAGAGTGCGACCGATGCCGACAACCGCGTCCGCGCCAACGTCGCCGCGGTCTACGCCCAAGACCAGATGGAGCTCTCGCCGGCGCTGCAGGTGGTCGCCGGCATCCGCTTCGACCGCTTCAGCCTGGCGTATCACAACAACCGGGACGGTCTGGACCTGAGCCGCACCGACAACCTCCTCTCCCCCCGCGTCGGGGTGGTGGTCAAGCCGCTCTCGGACGTCTCGCTCTACGGCAGCTACAGCGTCACCTACCTGCCGAGCTCGGGGGACCAGTTCTCCTCGCTCACCAACGTCACCCAGCAGCTCGAGCCGGAGGCGTTCGACAACTACGAGCTGGGAGCGCGCTGGGAGCCGGCGGGCGGCCTGTCGCTCTCTCTCGCCGCCTATCGCCTCGACCGCACGAACACCAGGTCGACCGATCCGAACGACCCGACCCGCATCGTCCAGACGGGAAGCCAGCGGACCAGCGGCGTCGAGCTCGGTCTGAACGGGCAGATCACCACCGCCTGGAGCATCGCCGGCGGCTACTCCTATCAGGACGCGCGGGTCACCAGCGCGACCGCGGCGGCGCACGAAGGCGCCCGCGTCGCCCAGGTCCCGCGCCACATGGCGTCGCTCTGGAACCAGTACCGCATCCGCTCGCGGCTGGGCGCGGCGCTGGGGATCGTGTACCGCTCGGCCGTCTTCGCCGCCATCGACAACACCGTCACGCTGCCCGGCTACACGCGCGTCGATGCCGCGCTCTTCCTGGACCTGACGGCCGGCGTGCGGGTGCAGCTGAACCTGGAGAACGTCCTGGACCGGACCTACTACGCCAACGCCGACAACAACACGAACATCACTCCGGGCTCGCCGCGGGCGGCTCGGGTAGCCGCCACGCTGCGTTTCTGACCGCTTCGGCCGGCGGCCTTAAGATCCGCCCCCCATGCGATGCGGAATCATCGGTCTGCCGCAGGTCGGCAAGACATCCCTGTTCACGATCCTCACCCGCACCCACGTCGAGGCCAAGGGCGGCCAGCGCGAGGCGCATCTCGGAATCGCCAAGGTGCCGGACGACCGGCTGGAGCGCCTCACCGCTCTCTACAAGCCGAAGAAGCAGATCCACGCGACCGTCGAGTACGCGGACGTGGCCGCCATCGGACAGGAGGCCCTGAAGGAGAGCGCCTACGCCGAGGGGCTCCGCAAGGTCGACGCCTTCTGTCACGTGCTGCGCGCCTTCGAGGACGACGCGATCCCCCACGTCGGTAAGAGCCCGCAGCAGGACGCCGACAAGGTGGAGTTCGACCTGATCGTCGACGACCTGGGCACGGCGGAGCGGCGGCTGGAGCGGCTGGAGAAGGACCTCAAGAAGATGAAGACGTCGGAGCTGGAGAGGGAGAAGGAGCTCTTCCTGCGGCTCAAGGCGCACCTGGAGACCGAGAAGCCGCTGCGGGTGATGGAGCTCTCGGCCGACGACCGCAAGCGCCTGCGCGGCTTCGGGCTCCTCTCTCTGAAGCCGATCCTCTACGTGCTCAACATCGCCGAGGCCGAGGACCTCGGCAAGGCGCTCGCCGAGGCGCCGGAGAAGTACGGGCTGAGCGCCTTCGAGGGCGGCAAGTCCACCGGAGTCGCGGCGATCTGCGGGAAGGTGGAGGCCGACCTGGCCGAGATGAGCGACGAGGACGCCGCCGAGTTCCTCTCCGGCTACGGCCTGACCGAGAGCGGTCTGGTGCGGGTGATCCGCAAGACCTACGAGCTCCTCGGGCTGATGTCGTTCTTCACGGTGGGGGAGGACGAGTGCCGTGCCTGGACGGTGCCGATCGGCGTCCGGGCGGTCGAGGCCGCCGGCGCGATCCACACCGACCTGGAGAAGCACTTCATCCGCGCCGAGACGATTCACTGGGACGAGCTCCTGGCGGCGGGCTCCGAGGCGGCGGCGCGCGGCAAGGGGACGCTGCGTCTCGAGGGCAAGGAGTACATCGTCAAGGACGGCGACGTCCTGAACATCCGGCACAGCGGCTGATTCCCGCGACGGTGCACTAGCTCACCACTCGGCCAGGCGAGGTAACCCGCCTGTCTCCTGCTCACGTCTCCTCTGTCGTCAAGAGACGAGAGATCAGGAGGGGACGATGATGTGGAGACAGGTGTATCGATTCGGGCTGCTCGGGGCGCTCGGCGCCCTGGCGGCTGTCCAGGCGCCGCGCGGCGAGGCCGCGCTGGTGACCGTCAACACGAACCTCGACGTGGTGAATGCCGCCGACGGGCTCTGCTCGCTGCGGGAGGCCATCGTCGCCGTCGACACCAACGTGGCCTCGGGCGCCGCGGCCGGAGAGTGCGCCGCGGGCTCGCCGGCTCCGGCGAGCGACCGGATCGCCTTCGCCCTCGGCGGTGTGATCGCGCTCGATCCCGCCAACGGCCCGCTGCCGTCGCTCGGCTCCGACGGGCGCGTGCTCTTCGACGGCTGGAGCGCGCCTGCCGCGGGGCCGGGCCTGGCGCCCCGCGTCTTCCTCGACGGCACCGCGCTGGGCGGCGCGGGCGCCGCCGGCATGATCGGGCTCGCGCTCTACACCGACGACAACGTGGTGCAGGGCCTGGCGATCGGGAACTTCTACACCGGCGTGGCGCTCTACGGATACCGGAACCGCCTCTTCGGAAACCACCTCGGCACGAACCGCCTCGGAACGGCGGCGGCGCCGAACACCTGGGGCGTGGAGGTGCGCGGCAGCAACCACCTGATCGGCACCAACGGTGACAACGTGCGCGACGCCGCCGAGGGCAACCTCATCAGCGGCAACCTGAGCGAAGGCGTGGTGCTGAACCCGGGGGCGGGGGAGTGCGTGGCGAACCGGATCGCCGGCAACCGGATCGGCACGAACCGCGCGGGCACGGCGGCGCTCGGCAACGGCTACGCGGGCGTGACGATCCTGGCCGGCTGCGAGAAGACCACCGTCGGCACCGACTCCTCCGGCAACGGCTTCGACGGCCACGAGGGGAACCTGATCAGCGGCAACGGCACCATCGGCATCCAGCACGTCGACGGCGAAGGGAGCGTGATCGCCGGCAACGTCATCGGGCTCGACGCTGCCGGCGCCGCGGCGATTCCCAACGCCTACGGCATCTTCATCAGCGAGGGTGTCCGGGACGTGCGCATCGGCACGAACGGCGACGGCCTCGCCGACCTCGAGGAGCGCAACGTGGTGAGCGGCAACAGCTCGTTCGGCATCTACGTGCGCGGCGACGAAATCACGGTGGCCGGCAACTTCGTCGGCACCGACGTGACCGGCCTGGCCGCCGTCGGGAACACGTTCATCGGGGTCGCGATCGACTACGGCACCGGCGCCGGCGGGACCGTCGGGCCCATCACCGTCGGCGGCGCCGGGGCGGTCTTCGGCAACGTGATCTCCGGCAATGCCGGAGAGGGGATCGTCGTGTACCAGGCCGACGTGACCGTGCAGTGCAACGCCGTCGGCCTCGACGCCGCCGGCGGCCCGCTCGGCAACGCCGGCAAGGGGATCTGGCGCGACACCGGCGGCGCCGTGGTCCTCGATGCGAATCGGGTTGGCTTCAACGGCGGCGGTCTCTACTTCGAGGACGCCGCCACGCTCCTCGCCAACGCGATCGACGGGAACGGCGTCGGGGTCGAGTCGGTGGCGGCCGTCGCCGTCGACGCCACCAACAGCTGGTGGGGGGACGCGACCGGCCCCTTCGAGCCGGCCGGGAACCCCGCCGGGCTGGGTGACTCGATCGTGGTCGGCGGTGCCGGCGCCGTCCTCTACAACCCCTGGCTGGCGGCCGCGCCGCCCCCCTGCAACTAGCCGGAGTAACCTGGGCAAGGGTTGAGGGTCTTCGTCACCGGCGCGACCGGCATCGTCGGCAACGCCGTCGCGCGCCTGCTGGCCCGCAAGGGCCATCAGGTGCGCGCGCTGGCGCGGAACCTCGAGCGCGCGCGGATGATCCTGCCGCCGGAAGTGGAGCTGGCCCGCGGCGACGTGCTGGAGCCCGAGACGCTGAAGGCCGCGGCCGCCGGCTGCGAGCTGGTCTTCCACGCGGCCGGCATCCCGGAGCTCTGGCAGCGCGACGAGGCAGTCTTCGACCGCGTGAACCGGCAGGGCACCGCGCACGTGCTGCGGGCGGCGCTGGAGGCCGGCGCGCGGCGGGCGGTCTACACCTCCACGATGGATGTCTTCGCGGCGCCGCGCGGCGGCACCCTGGTCGAGACGCTCCCCGACGCCGAGCCCAAGAAGACTGCCTACGAGCGCTCCAAGGTCGCCGCCGAGCGGGAAGCCGAAGCAGTGCGCGCCCAGGGGCTGGACGTGGTCTTCGTGAACCCGGCCGCGGTCTACGGCCCTTCTCCCAGCCTCACCGGTCTCAACGCGTTCTTCGGGAAGCTGCTGCGCGGACAGGTGCCGATGGTGCCGCCGGGCGGCATGTCGGTCGTCTACGTGGAGGCGCTGGCGCTGGCGCACCTCGCCGCGTCCGAGAAGGGTAGGGACGGCGAGCGCTACATCGTCTCCGACGGGCACGTCTCCAACCGGGAGCTGGCCGAGGCGGTGGTGCGGGTGGCCGGCCTGCCGCGGGTGCCTCCTTCGGCCCCGGCCTGGCTGATGAAGGCGCTGGCCGCGGTCTCGGTGCCTCTGGCGCGCGCCTTCAGGTTCACGCCGCTGGTCACGCCCGGCCAGCTCGCCTTCGTGCTGTGGGACGCGCGCGCCGACGCCAGCAAGGCCGTGCGCGAGCTCGGCTACCGGCCGATGCCGCTGGGCGAAGGGGTGTCGAACACCGTCGAGTTCCTGGAGGAGCAGGGGTTCGGCACGACGCCGCGGCGCGAGTGATTCGCCGCATGGTTCCGGCTATCCTCTCGGCATGATTTACGACAGCATCCTGGGCACGATCGGGTCGACGCCGGTCGTCCGCATCAACTCCCTCTCGCCCAAGCACGCCACCATCTACGTCAAGTGCGAAGCCTTCAACCCGATGAGCTCGGTGAAGGACCGGCTGGCGATCGCGCTGATCGAGGACGCCGAGCGGCGCGGCGTGCTGAAGCCGGGCATGACGGTGATCGAGCCGACCTCCGGCAACACCGGCATCGCGCTGGCGATGGTCTGCGCCGCCAAGGGCTACCCCTTCGTGGCGGTCATGGCCGACTCCTTCTCCGTCGAGCGCCGCAAGCTCATGAAGTTCCTGGGCGCCAAGGTCGTGCTCACTCCGGCGGCCGAGCGGGGCTCGGGCATGGTGAAGCGGGCTGAGGCGATGGCCCAGGAGCACGGCTGGTTCATGCCGCAGCAGTTCGAGAACCCCGCCAACCCCGAGTACCACCGCAACACCACCGGCCCGGAGATCCTGCGCGACTTCGCCAGCAAGCGGCTCGACGTCTTCGTGTCGGGCATCGGCACCGGCGGCACCATCACCGGCGCCGGCCAGATGCTGAAGAAGGCCCGGCCCGGCATCCGCATCGTGGTGACCGAGCCGGAAACGGCGGCGATCCTCTCCGGGCGCCCCTTCGTGCCGCACAAGATCCAGGGCTGGACTCCGGACTTCGTCCCCGCGGTCCTCGACACCAAGGTCTACGACGAGATCGTCACCGTGACCGAGCTCGAGGCGCGCGATGCCGCCAAGGCGCTGGCCCAGAAGGAGGGGATCTTCTGCGGCATCTCCTCGGGCGGCACGTTCGCTGCCGCGGTGAAGGTGGCCGAGCGCTCCCCGGAGGGCACGGTGCTGCTGGCGATGCTGCCGGACACCGGAGAGCGCTACCTCACCACGTTCCTCTTCGAGGGGATCACCGAGACCGGCGACGAAGTCTGACCGGCCTCTCTAGGGCATCGACTCCAGCTTCTTCTTCAGGGACGCGATCGCGCCCTCGGAGCGCTGGCCGGCCGGCAGGGACTCCGCGAAGCGCAGCGCCTCTTCCACCGTCTTTCGGGCCGCCGCCGCGTCCCCTTTGCCGACGTAGATGTCGGTCCGGGTGCGGTAGATGCCCAGCTTGCGCGGGCCGTAGGCCTTGGCGAGCGCGCGGTCCGACGCGGCCAGCGCCTCGTCCCAGCGCTTCAGGTCCCGCAACGCCACCGCCAGGCGCGCCGGCGGGTTGTAGTCGCCGGGCAGGTCGCGCTCGGAGGCCTCCAGCATCGGGAGCGCCCGCGCCGGCTCGCCCAGCGCCAGGTAGGCGCCCAGCCGGTGGGAGTCGAAGACGGCCCGCGCGTCGGGGGTCTTCGCCTTGGCCGCCTCCTTCTCGAGGTAGGTGGCCCACTCCGACGCCACCCGCCGGGCGCCGGCCTCGTCCTTGGCTTCCTCGCGCGCCGAATGGAGCACGTCGTACAAACCGGAGCGGTCGTCGGCGGCCAGCCGGAGCCTGGAATCGGCCAGGATCTCCTGAGACGCCTTTTCCAGGTTGGAGACGAGCTCGGCGCGCCGGGGATGCTCGGCCGGGAGCCCGAGCGCGCAGGAGAGGCCGGAGCCGGCCACGTTCGCGGACGAGAACGTCTTCCGCACCTCCGGAAGCGCCTTCCAGGCGGCGACGGCGCATTCCTCGGAGCGCTTGGCGCTGGAAAGCGCGAAGAGCAGGGACTCGGTGGTGCGGGCGCGCGGTTTCCAGGATTTGCCGGCGGCGGCAAGAACTTCCTGGTACGCCGCGGCGGCTTCCGCCCAGCGCGCCTCGCCGTAGTGGCGGTCGGCGCGCGCCAGCGTCTCCTCCAGCTTGCCGGCCGGCGGCTTCACCGACCGGGCTCCGTCGTCCAGCAGCTTCAGGAGCTGAGGGAGGGTCGCGCCGCCGACCCAGCGCATGGCCGCCTTCTCGTCAGCGGGGTCGATGACGAAGAACGTCGGCAGCGCCGTGATGGCGAAGCGGGTCTTGAAAGGAGCGTTTCTTTCTTTCTCGGCGTCGATCGAAAGCCAGACGAACCGTCCGGCCTGCCGCTCGAGCGCCCCGTCAGTGAAGACGTAGGCCCTCATGGAGCGGCAGGTGTGTCACCAGGGGGCCCAGACCTCCACGAAGATCGGGAGCTTCCGGGCGCGTCCGTCGGCCAGAGCCTTGGCGTAGTCGTCCTCCACGAAGGGGACGGCCATGTGGCGGGCCGAGGAGCTGGTGCTGGTTGTCGAGAGGGCCGCTGCGGGTGGGGTCAGCGACAGGAGGAGAAAAGCCGCTTGAGAGGCGACGAGGAGTCTCATCCTCCCGATGCTAGCGAAGTCCGCCGCGATCCGCCTCTTTCTATCCGCCGAAGGCACCGGCCAGACCGAGCTGTCCGACGGCGCTCGGCGGGGTACTGGCGAAGGCGCTGAGGACGCTCGTGACCAGCTCGCGCCTCTCGTGCGAGCTCGGCTGCGCCAGGGCCGCACCCCCGATGGGGCGCTCTCCCTGATCTTCCGACCTCGCGGCGAGAAGGTTCAGGGCCCGTTCGGCTTGCTGGCTCATGGTGAGCGTCGTCCTCATGCCTGGTTATATTCAAAAGGCTTGCCAGCCCGATGTCCGCTGGAGGGACGCCCCGCTCCGTGCCATCCGGCACGGCTTTCTCCGTGCGGATGAAACATTTGGTGCCTTGCTGCCGTCCAGCAGGTGGGGCTGTTCTTTGTCGGTCGGAACGTCCCAGAACGCGACGCGGTGTGTCAGCCCCGGACGAGGAGGGAGGCGACCCCTTGCCGCGGGGCCGCGTCCGCGCCTGCGACGCTGGAGAGCGCCACCGAGGTCAGGACGAGGGCCGTCACGAATCTCCGGGAGGCGCTATCGGCGCGCCGCGAGGTGCGCGACCGGTAGCTGTCGCCGAGCGCGGCCAGGGCGTCGAGGGTGACGAGCTCCGTCGCGGTCTCCTCGCGCGTCGCCAGCGTCTCGAGCGCGGTGCGCGCCTGGGTCGCCATGCTCTGTGTGCGAAGAATCGTGCGGCTCATCGTCCACCTCCCTATGAGAGAACGCGGAAACCAGTGTTTTGGTTTCTCGGATTCCGACGTCCGGGTGATCCGGGTCATCGGCCTCTCTCGTCACTCTCTGATGACGGCCGGCCTTCGCGGTTTCCCGGAAAGTCGACCACGAATCTGGTCGGCCCGCCGGGCGCGCTCTCCAGAGCGAAGCGGAAGCCGTGCTGCGAGAGGACCTCGGTGACCACGGTGAGCCCGATCCCCTGGCCGTTCGGCTTGGTGGTGAAGAACGGCGTGAAGAGGTGCTCGGCGGCTTCCGGCGGCACGCCGGGTCCGCTGTCCTCCACCACCAACCGTCCCGGAGCGGTGCGCACGGTCACACGCCCTCCCGCCCCCGCCGCCTCGAGCGCGTTGACCAGCACGTTCACCAGCGCCTGCTCCATCTGAGCGCGGTCGAGCGGCACCGGCTCCATCGGCTCACCGCGTTCCAGCGTCAGGGTGACGTCACGCTTCCGGGCCTCGGCGCTGACCAGCGCCACCGCGTCGCGGGCCAGCGCCTCCACGTCGGCCGGAGAGCGGCGCGGCGGAGGGATCTTCACGACGTCGGCCAGCGAGCGCATGAACGCGTTGAGCTGGCTGGTGCGCGAGACGGCGACGGTGAGCGCGTTCGTGAAGTCGGCGCGGTCCTCCTCGCCGAGGTGCTCGCCGTAGGTGAGACAGGAGGTGAGCAGCGAGCCGACCGCCGCCACCGAGTTGTTGACCTCGTGCGACATCATCCGGATCAGCTTCTCGTAGGCGGCCTTCTCGGACTGCCGCAGCTCCTCGGTCAGCTCGGTCAGCACCAGCAGCCCGCGCGGGAAGCCGTGGTCCAGGAACTCGGAGCGCTGCACCCGGACCCGCCGGCTGCCGTGCACCGGTACGACCTTCGCCTCGCCCGGCGACAGCGTGTCCAGCAGCTGGCCGAGCACGCCGCCGGCGCTCGCCACCGGCTGACCCTTCAGGCTCGCCGCCGGGCGCTCCAGCAGCGCCTCGGCCGCCGGGTTCACCGAGTCGACCCGCCCGTCGTAGTCGAGCGTGACGACGCCGGCCGGCGAAGCCTCCAGCACCTTCTCCAGGAAGAGGTGCTGCTCGGTCAGCCGCAGCCGCTCGTCCTGGAGGCGCTGGAGCATGGCGTTGTAGACCGAGACCAGCTCCTCCATCTCGGCCGGGCCGCTGGCGCGGAAGCGCGAGGAGAAGTCGGCCTCCTTCAGGAGATCGGCGCCCCCCTTCAAGAGCTCCAGCGGCCCGAAGAGCGAGCGCACCAGCCAGAGGCCGGTGGTCAGCGACAGCGCGAAGGCCAGCTCCACGACGATCAGCCATGGCCGGTGGTCGCCCAGCAGCCAGACCGCCAGCGCCGCGAACGGCAGATGCACCACCGCCAGGTAGAGGAGGAAGCGGCTCTTGAGGCTCACACCTCGATCCCGTACTTCTCCAGCCGGCGGTAGAGGGCGGCGCGCGAGAGGCCAAGCGCCTCGGCGGCGCGGCTCAGGTTGCCGGCATGCCGCCTGAGGCTCTGCTCGATCGCCTGCTTCTCCATCTCGTCCAGCGTGCGCTCGCCGGCCTCGCCGCTCTCGCGCGGGACGCGGTCCGCCGCTCCGCGCGCCTCCATCTCCTCGCCGGTGCGGAACGCCGCCGCGGTCAGCACGTCCTCGCGCGAGACCAGCACGGTGCGCTCGATCAGGTGGCGGAGCTGCCGGACGTTGCCGGGCCACGGGCGCGAGAGCAGCCAGTCGACGGCGTCGACCGAGAGCGACAGCGGCCGCCGGTAGACCTTGGCCAGGGCGGCCAGGAAGTGGCGGCTCAGGAGCGGCACGTCGACGGGGCGCTCCCGCAGCGGCGGAAGGTGGAGCGCGATGAGGTTGAGCCGGTAGAGGAGGTCCTCGCGGAACGCCCCGCGCTCCACCGCCTCGGGCAGGTTGCGGTTCGTGGCCGAGACCACCCGCACGTTCACGGTACGGGTGACGCTGGAACCGAGCACCTCGTAGGTGCGGTCCTGCAGCACCCGCAGCAGCTTCACCTGCGAAGCGGGGTCGAGGTCGCCGATCTCGTCCAGGAAGATGGTGCCGCCGTCGGCGGTCTCGAAGCGCCCCTTGCGGTCGCGCACCGCGTCGGTGAACGCCCCCTTCACGTGCCCGAACATCTCGCTCTCGAAGAGCTGCGCCGGCACGCCGCCCAGGTTCACCTTCACGAACGCCCCGGCGCGGCGCGGGCTGTTGCGGTGGACCGCCTCGGCCACCAGCTCCTTGCCGGTGCCGCTCTCGCCGGTGATCAGCACCGAGGCGTCGGTGGGGGCGACGCGCCCGGCCATCTCCAGGACGCGCAGGAAGCGAGGGTCCTCGCCCACCAGGTCGCCCAGGTCGTAGAGCGCGTCGAGCTCGGGGCGGGTGGGGGCCTCCGCCCTCGCCGGCCCGGCGTCGGAGAGTGCCATCGCCGTGGCCACCGAGGCCAGCAGCTGCTGGTGCGTCCAGGGCTTGGTGATGAAGTCGGCGGCGCCGGCCCGCACGCCGCGGACCGCCAGGGCGATCGAGCCCCAGGCGGTCATCAGCACCACCGGCGTCTCCGGCCGCGTCTCCTTCAGGGTGGCCAGCAGCGCCAGCCCCTCCTCGCCGGTGGTGGCGCGCGAGAAGTTCATGTCGAGGAGCACCAGCCCCACGTCCCCGCGGCCGGCGCGCTCCAGCGCCTCGGCGGGGGAGCCCGCCGAGGCCGTCCGGTAGCCGGCCTGCTTCAGGAGCAGCGCCAGCGACGCCACCACCGCCGCGTCGTCGTCGACGATGAGGATCAAGGGTCTCGTTTGCATAGCGTGGCTGCGGAGGGGGTAAGGGGGAACCCGTAGCCTGGCGGGTTCACCCTATTCATATCGCAGCGCGTCGGACGGGGTGACCCGCATCGCCAGCCATCCGGGGTAGAGCGAGCACGCCGCGGTGAGGCCGTAGAGCGACCCGACCGCCACGCCGAGGCCCACCGCGAAGCTGCCGGGCGTCAGCCAGCTCACCAGGGACAGCAACGGCAGCTGCAGCACCACCGCGGCGCCGAGCAGCACTGCCAACGTGGTCACGATCCACATCTCCGCCACGATCTGCATCGAGATCTGCCGCGAGGTGGCCCCCGCCGCGCGCCGTAGCCCGAACTCCTTCGTCCTCTTGGTGACATTCTGCCAGAGCACTCCGGTCAGCCCGAGCCCCACCATCAGCATCAGGAACGCGGCCACCAGGCTGAGGACCGCCAGCGGCGTCAGCGTCCTCTTGCGGGCCGCCTCGCGCAGCTCGGGCAGCGCCTCGACGGTGAACGACCAGTCGTGCGCGGCGCCCTCCAGCGTCTTGACCAGCGTCTCCTCGAAGGACTGAGGAGTGCCCGGTCTCACGCGGACCACCATGCCGCGGGGCACCTGCTGGCGGGGCCCGGAGAGCGTGGAGCGCACCAGCGCGTAGGGGCCGACCGGTGTGAACTCCCCCTCGCCGCGGTAGGCGTCCATCACCCCCACCACCCGCGTTGGTGGGATCGGAGCGGCCGCGGGCTGCCCTGGGCTCGGCAGCGGTGGGTCCTCGGGGAAGTTGCGGCCAATCGGGTCGGCGTCTCCGAAGAACGCGCGTCCCAGGTCGGCGGTGATGACCGCCGGGCGGTAGGCCGCGCCGTCGTCCTCGCGCGAGAACCAGCGTCCGCGGGCGATCTCGATCTGCATGACGTCCTGGAAGGCGTCGCCGACGTCGCTGTAGCCGAACATCTGCATGCGCCCGTTCACGGCGCGGCCGTCGCGAGCCTGCATCGACGTGTAGGGAACGATTTCCGCCGTCGCCGCGGTTTCCACCTCCGGCAGCGCTTGCACCGCGCGCAGGAGCTGGCGGGCGGTCTCCAGCTCATCGGCGCTGGCGGACTCGTCGCGCATGTGGCTCTCGATGGCGACCCGCAGCACGTCGCGGTACTGATAGCCGAGCGGGGCACGCATGCCGCGCGCGGTGGAGATGCCGAGCGCCGAGACGGCGAACAGCACCAGGAAGGAGATCAGGATCTCCAGGCCGACCAGCGCGTTGGCGCGCTTGCGATGCCAGCTGAGCTTCAACAGGTGGCGCAACATGTCAGTTCCCTCCTCGAAGCGCGGTGACCGGATGCAGGCGCGACATGTGGAACGCCGGATAGGCGCCCGACAGGACGCCGAAGACGAGCGCGAATCCCAGGCCGGCGGCGAACACCGGCAGGTTGAGTCCCACCTTGGCGTAAGGGATGAAGTCGTTGGCGTTGATGACGGCCAGGACCGCCAGCGAGGCGAGGAGGCCGAGCATCCCGCCGGTCAGCGAGAGGAGCACGTTTTCCAGGACGAACTGACCGACCAGACGGCGCGAGGTAGCGCCGAAGGACTTGCGAACTCCGATCTCCGAGGCGCGCTCCAGCATGCGGCTCACGTTCAGGTTCACCAGGTTGATGGCCGGGAGCGCCATGAAGAGGAGCGCCAGCGCCAGCGCGATCGCCGTCATCGCCAGCGTCCCGTTCTCGTCGAAGCCGAACTCGCGCGCGACCGCCTCCACGTAAGTCTCGGCGGCGCACTCCAGCCGCTCGCCCGGCTTCGGCAGCGGCACCGCGGCCACCCGGCGGCGGAACTCTTCGCGGATGCCGGGCAGGTCGGCGCGCGTGCGGCCCACGATGGTCGCCAGGAAGCTGCCGATCAGCTCCTGCTTGTAGCCGTCGCCGCGGGCGGTGGTGACCGGCACCCAGACGTCGGAGAACACCGTTAGCCTGAGGCTGGGGACGTCCTCGACCACCCCGACCACCCGGAAGCGCTGGCCGTCGGTCTCCACGGTGCGGCCGACGGCCGGGTCCGCTCCGAAGAGCTTGCTCTTGGTGGAGGCGTTGAGCACCGCGACCCGCGCCCCGGTCTTGACCTCCTCCTCGCCGAAGGGGCCGCCTTCCAGGAAGCGCAGCGCGAAGACGCGGAAGAACTCGGCGTCGGTGCGCTTGAGGTAGAAGTCCACCTTGCGCCCGGTCTGGTAGGTGGCGACGGGCGCGAACCCGGAATGGATCGAGACCCGCTCGGCGCCGGGGAGGCCGTGCACCGTGAGGTCCAGCAGCTTCCAGCCGGGCGGGCCGTTGGTCGCATAGTGGTCGCCGCGCAGCTTGGCGTTGAAGACGCCGAGGCTGCGGTCTCCGTTCAACTCAGGAGCGTGCGGCCCGATGGTGTGCTCGAGGAGCGCCGTGGCGACGACCAGGACCAGCAGCGTCAGGGCCGTTCCGAAGAGGTTCACGCCGGTAAAGAACTTCCGTCGCAGGAAGACCTTCAACGCCGTCTTCAACGTGTGGGCGAGCATGGGGAATCTCCCTTCATGAGAGTGTCGGAAGCGATAGGCAGATAGGTGCGTGCAACATCTCTCGCATTCGCGAAGCGAATGGCGGGTCAGCTGACCTGCCGGCCGTCGAACAGCCGCACGATGCGGTGTGTCTTGCTGGCCTGGCGCGCGTCGTGAGTGACCATCACCACGGTGGTGCCGTCCTTCTCGTTCAGCTCGGTGAGGATCGCAATGATCTCGTCCCCCATCGCGCTGTCGAGGTTGCCGGTCGGCTCGTCGGCCAGCAGGATGCGCGGTGAGCCGGCGATGGCGCGGGCGATCGCCACCCGCTGCTGCTGACCGCCGGAGAGCTGCGTCGGGAAGTGGTGCGCGCGCGAGCTGAGCCCGACCCGCTCGATCGCCGCCAGCGCGCGGCGCTTTCGCTCCGCCGCCTTGAGGTCGCGGTAGAGGAGCGGGATCTCGACGTTGTCGAGCACCGAGAGGTCGGGGATCAGGTGGAACGTCTGGAAGACGAAGCCGATCTCCTCGTTGCGGATGCGCGCCAGGTGCTTGTCGCCGTAGGAGACGATCTGCTTTCCGCCCACGGCGATCTTGCCCTTGTTCGGCACGTCGAGGAGCCCCATCAGGTGGAGCAGCGTCGACTTGCCGGAGCCGGAGGGCCCCATGATCGAGAGGAAATCCCCCTCCTTCACGTCCAGGTTGATGTTGGACAGGGCGATCGTCTCGATCCTGTCGGTCTGATAGACCTTCTCCACGTTTTCGAGCCGGATCATCGTCAGTCTCCCTTCACTCGGATCTTGTCGAGGTGTCGGTAAGTCGTGAGGTCGGAGAGGACGACCACGTCCCCTTCCTGGACTCCGGACAGCGCTTCCCAGGCGTCGCTGCCGGCAACTCCCAGGCGCACGGTCCGCTTGAGGAGCGATGCGCCGGAGAGCACGAAGACCTCGGCGTTGCCGGCCGAGCCGCCGAAGGCGCCGCGCGGCAGCTTCAGGGCGCTCTCGCGCCGCTCGGTGACCAAGTCGACGTCCACGCGCAGGTTGGGTCGCAGCAGCGGATGGCTGCGCTCCTCGAGCGCCACCGAGACGGTGACCAGGCCGTTCTGGACGGCCGGCTGCACGCGCGTCACCGTGCCGCGGAGCCGCGCGTCGGAGATGCGCACCACCGCGGCCTGGCCGGCGGCCAGTCGGCCGGCGTTCACGTCGGGCACGGTGGCGTCGACGCGGAAGGAGGTGAGGTCGGCGATGCGCGCCAGCACCTCGCCGCGGTGCACGGCGGCCCCCTCCTCGGAGATCACCCAGGTGAGGACGCCGGCGCGGTCGGCCTGGGTGGTGGCGAGCTGCAGCAGCCGTCCCTGCTCGGCCCGCTCGCGCCCCAGGGTGTCGCGCTCCAGGCGCAGCCCGCGCATCTGCGCCTCGGCGGTCTTCTGCGCCAGGCGGCGCGACTCCACCAGCTGCGCAAGCTCGACCTCGGCGCGGGCCGCGGCCAGCTCGCTCTCCTTCAGGGCCTCCTCGGAGAGAAGCCCCTCCTTGAAGAGCTTCCGGCTCCGCTCGGCACCGGCACGCCGGGTGGCCAGCTCCAGCTTCTTGATCTCGCGCTGCCCGTCGAGCGTGGAGAGCGAGGCCTCGAGGTCGAGCTCGGCGCGCGCCGCCTGGTTCTCCTTCAGCGCCAGGTCGCGCTCGAGGCGGTCCAGCGAGAGGCGCGACTCGCCGGTGTCGAGCTGCAGGATCGGCTCACCGGCGGTGAGCGCGGCGCCGGGGCGCTTGAGCACCTTGAGGACCCGCGCCTCCACCGGGCTGGCCAGGACTTTCTCGACCTCCGGGACCACGGTGCCGCTGGCCGAGACCGACGCCAGCAGGGCCCCGCGCTCCACGCGGCCGGTGCGCAGCGACGAGAGCCGCACGCTCGGCCGCAGGACCGAGGAGATCCCGGTCAGCGCCAGGAAGAGCGCGGCCGCGGCGGCGAGCCCGCCGAGGACGCGACGGGTGCGGCGCGCACGGATCACGGTGTCGTCGAGAGGCCTGTCCATTCGCAGCTGGCAGGTGCAACCGCCCTGCCACCCTGAAACCGCGGATTTCCGTGGGCCGGCGGGCCGAAGCGTTCAGGGGCGAACAGGGGACCGTTCGATTCCGAACGGTCAGGGCGTCTTCGTGGGCTCCTCTCCGAACCCTTCGCTGGGGATCACGACTTCCTTCGGTTGCTTCCTGGGCACCGGCGCCGTCCGCGGTGCCGCCGGGCGCGTCCGCTGCTCCTTCGTCTGCGGCTGCGGCTGCGGCTGCGGCGCCGTCGGCACGGCGGTGGGCACCGGCACCGGCGTCGGCCTGGGATTCAGGCGCTCGAGGAGCATGCCGGGAGTGACGCCCCGGCTTTCCAGCGCGAAGTAGGCGGCCGTCCCCAGGAGGCCGAGGATCAGCAGCGTCAGCGCCACGTTCTTCCACGAGCTGCGCCGAGGGGGCGGCGGCGGAGGCCGGGGCGCGACGCGGCGCACCGGGCGCGGCGGAGCGGGCAACGGCGGCCGTGGAATGGACGCGGGTTTCGGCGGTGCTACCGGCTCGAGGATCTCCGTCGGCGGCTCCGGCTTCGGCGGCAGCTCGATCTCCAGCGGCAGGTACTTGTAGGGCTGGGTCGCGCGCTCCAGCGCCTCCACCAGCGCGCTACAGGAGGGATAGCGCTGCGCCGGGTCCTTGCTCATCGCGCGCAGCAGCACCGCGTCCACGCCGCGCGCCAGCTTGGGGTTGAAGCGCGAGGGGGGCGGCGGCTCGGTGTGCACCGTCCGCTGCATCTCCTCCACCCCGTCGCTCTTCTCGAACGGCGGCCTGCCGGAGAGGGCCACGTAGCCGATCACGGCGAGCGCGTACTGGTCGGCCCGCCCGGTGATGCGCTCGCCGCGGATGAGCTCCGGCGACATGAAGAGCGGCGTGCCGATGAGCGAGCCGGCGGTGGTGAGCTGCGTCTCGCCCCCGACGCTCTTGGCGATGCCGAAGTCGGTCAGGAGCGCCTTACCCGTGTCGTCCAGCAGCACGTTGGCCGGCTTCACGTCACGGTGCAGGACCAGGCGCGAATGGGCGAAGTCGAGCGCGCGGGCGACGTCCCCCAGCCACTTGAGCGCCATGTCCGAGGCCACCGGGCCCCGCAGGCGCTTGGTGAGGCTGCCACCCGGCACCAGCGGCATCACGATGAAGAAGACGCCTTGCGCGTTCCCCAGGTCGAAGATCGGCAGGATGTTGGGGTGCTCCAGCGAGGCGACCAGCCGGGCCTCGCGCACGAAGCGCTCGGCGAACTGCGGCGCGTCGCCGGTGTTCTTGCGGATGACCTTCACCGCCACCGTGCGGCGGAGCGTCTCGTCGATCGCCTCCCAGACGTCCGCCATGCCGCCGGAGCCGACCCGGCGAATGAGGCGGTAGCGGCCGGCCAGACTCTGATCGGGGGCGAGATCGCCCCGGCCCGGCGGCCTGTCCGAGGACCTGTCCACGATGGACTGGCATTGTACGGGGGCCGTCCGCCGTCATTGAGCGACCGCTCGTCAGGAGTCGCCGACCGAATCGCTACACTCTGAAGAATGCTGCTTGGACGCCGTGCCTTCCTCGGGGCGGCGCTGCGCGCGACCGGGGCGATCGCCCTGGGCGCGCCGGCGATCGTGCGCGGCGACGCGACGCGCCCGGGCATTCCGTCCGGCACCGCCAGCGGCGACGTCACCGGTGATCGCGCCGTCGTCTGGAGCCGCACCGATCGGCCGGCGCGGATGCGCGTCGAATGGGCGACGACCGAGTCGTTCCAGGACCCGCGCCGCGTCACCGGCGCGGTGGCCACCGAGGCGTCGGCCTTCACCGCGCGGCTCGACCTGACGTCCTTGCCCGCCGGCCAGAGGATCTTCTACCGCGTCACCTTCGAGGACCTCGCCGATGCCAGGAACGTGAGCCTTCCGGCGCCCGGCAGCTTCTTGTCGGCACCGGACGCGCCTCGCGACCTCACCTTCGCCTGGTCGGCCGACACCTGCGGGCAGGGGTGGGGGATCAACCGCGATTGGGGCGGTCTCAAGATGTACGAGACGATCCGCCGCGCGCGCCCGGACTTCTTCCTCCATCTCGGCGACACGATCTACGCCGACGGACCGCTGTCCGCCGAGAGGCCCCTGCCGGACGGGACCGTCTGGAAGAACGTCGTCACCGAATCCAAGGCCAAGGTCGCCGAGACGCTGGACGACTTCCGGGGCAACCATCTCTACAACCTGCTCGACGAGAACGTCCGCCGCCTCAACGCCGAGGTGCCGCAGGGTGTCGTCTGGGACGACCACGAGGTGCTGGACAACTGGTATCCGGCGAAGGTGCTGCAGGATCCTCGCTACCACGAGAAGCGGGTGGCGGTGCTGGCCCGGCGCGCGCGCCAGGCGTTCCTGGAGCACGTGCCGATCCGGATCTCGAGCGGCGCCCCGCGCATCGACCGGCAGCTTCGTTACGGCCCGCTGCTGGACGTCTTCCTGCTCGACCTGCGGGGCGCGCGGGCCGCCAACTCCGCGAACCGGCAACGCTCGGCGGGTGCCGCGACCGCGCTCGCCGGCGCCCGGCAGCTCGCCTGGCTGGAGCGCGCGCTGGAGGCGTCCACGGCGACCTGGAAGGTGATCGCCAGCTCGCAGCCGATCGGCGTCCTGGTGCGCGACGGAGAGCTCTTCGACGGCATCGCCAACGGCGACGGCCCGGCGCTGGGGCGGGAGCTGGAGGTCGCCGGCCTGCTGGCGTTCCTGCGGCGGCGGCACCTCCGCAACGTCGTCTGGCTGACGGCCGACGTCCACTACGCGGCCGCCCATCGCTACGACCCCGAGCGCGCCCGCTTCAAGGGCTTCGACCCGTTCTGGGAGTTCGTCGCCGGTCCGCTGCACGGCGGCACCGGCCCGCGGCTGGCGATGGACGACACGTTCGGACCCGAGGTGCGGTTCGTCGGCGTCCCCGAGGGCATCGGCTACGAGCTGGGTCCACCGTCCGGCCTGCAGTTCTTCGGCACGGTCTCCATCGACGCCGCCAGCGGGACGATGAGCGTCCGGCTGCATGACCTCTCCGGAGAGGTCCTCTACAGCACCGAGCTCGAACCGCACCGGTGAGCAGGCGGCTGCTCCTGGCCTGCGGCGTAGCGGCGGCGGTCGTCCTGGCCGCGCCGGTGATGGGGCAGATCCGGGCCGCGCTGCGCGCGGCGTTCCCCGGCCAGTTCGTGCGCATCGTCGGCGTGTCGGTGGCGCTGGCCGTCGCCGCCCTGATCGGCGCCGCCCTCCTCCGCATCCGCGAGCGGCGCCGGCCGCGCTACGCGGCCATCGCGGCGTCGCTCGGAATCGCCGTGCTCTACGGCCTGGCCACAGCGACCGGCCAGCCGCAGGTGGACGCCGTGGAGCGCGTGCACTTCGTCGAATACGGGGTGATCACCTTCCTCTTCTACCGCGTCTGGAGCGCGCGCGGCGACCTCTCCTCCTTCCTGCTGCCGCTGCTGGCCGGGTTCCTGGCCGGCACGCTGGACGAGTGGCTGCAGTGGTTCGTGCCGAACCGCGTCGGCGAGGCGCGCGACGTGCTGCTGAACCTGGTGGCGATCTGCTGTGGCCTCCTCTTCAGCGCCGGCGTCGAGCCGCCGCCCGCCTGGCGGCCCGCACCTTCGCGCGCCTCGCTGCGGCAGGTCTGCCGGCTGGGGGCGCTGGTGTCCGTCGTCTTCGCGGCCTTCGTGCACACCGTGCACCTCGGCTACGACGTGGCCGACCCCGAGATCGGGATCTTCCGCTCGCACTCTCGGCGCGACGAGCTGCTGGCGCTCTCCGCCGACCGCGCCGCCCGCTGGCGCTCCGACCCGCCGCTGGCCCTGCGGCGCTTCTCGCGCGAGGACCAGTACATGGACGAGGGCCTCTGGCACGTGCAGCACCGCAACGACGTCTGGCGGGAGCGGCAATACGGCAAGGCCTGGAAGGAGAACCTCATCCTGGAGCGCTACTTCGCGCCGGTCCTGGACACCCCTTCCTACGCGGCGCGGGGGAGCAGCCGCTGGACGCCCGAGCAGCGCGCCGAGGCCGCCGCGCGCGGCGCCGCCGACCCGATGCCGTTCGTCAGCGAGGCCCAGCCCTACCCGATCCTCACCTGGAAAAAGCCGCTGCTCTGGGGCGCCACCCTGCTGTGGTCGCTCACTCTTTCAGCTTGGACTTGGCCTCGGCCAGCTTCTTCTCCAGCTTCTCCGTCCGCTTCGGGATCTCCCCGCTGTCCATGAACGCGTAGAGCTCGGTCTGCCGCTCCGGATCGCGGGTGAGCTTCGGAGCCTTCGCCTTCAGGTCGGGCTCGTTCATGAGGTAGAGCGCGTAGGTGAGCGTGAAGCCCTCCTCGGCGTCGCCCGGGTCCCATTCCTTCAGGACCTTCTTGCGGGCGGCGACGTCCAGGATCTCCTGCCGCACCTCCGGCGTGGCCAGCCGCGCCAGCGAAAGCGCCGCGGTCTCGTAGAGCGTCTGGTCTTCTTCGGAGCGGAACACCAGCAGCAGCTTGTCGACGAGTCCGGGAGTGGGCTTGCCGAGGAGCCCCATCCAGAACAGGTGGTTCGTCCGCTCGGCGTCCTCCTTGGTGGTGTCGTACTTGGCGACCAGCGCCTTGACCGCGGCCTCGTCGGGGTCCTTGGGAAGCTTGGCCAGCAGCGTGCGCGCGACCGCCTCCCAGACGAAGCGGGCATACATATAGGGCACCGGGTGCTTGCCGGAGGCCATCGAGATCCAGGAGGTGAGGCGATAGCTGTTGCTGGACAGCTCCGCGCCGTCCGGCCCGCGCAGTGCGGTGTCGACCTTGGCGTAGCCGATGAAGTTCAGCGCCCCGAACATCCCCTTCATGGGCGTCATGTCGGCGCGGATGTCCTTCACCACGATCTCCAGCGTGTGGCCCCCATCTCCGTTCTTGAAGCCCAGGACCTCGACCGCCTCCTTGGCGGCGGCCTCCATCGCCGCCGGCACGGCCTCCGGCTTCTTCGGCGTGATGCCGCCGAACGCGCCCTGGATGCCGAAGAGCGAGCAGCTCAGGACCTCCGGCTCCGGGCGCTGGTCCTTGAGCACGACCTTGACGGTCTCCGGGCTGGGGGGGAAGAGGGGGCTGGTCCCGGCCTTCACCGCGAAGAAGTCGAATTTCTGCAGCTTGGCGGCCGGGGCGGGGAGGGAGAGGAAGACGATCGCGGCGGCGACCGTCCAGCGGGCGCAACGTCTCATGGAAGCCTCCTGTGGCCGAAGAGGGTTCGAAGAGCGTGGCTTCTATGTGAGGGTGACGAGGTACGGATCCTATAACCAACGGTATCCTCGCGCGCCATGGCGAACGTTGAGCTCGCGGACGCGCACGGCCATCTGACGATGGTGTTCGGGGACGGCTCGGCGCGCGGTCCCGCGCGGCCTGCCACGCCGGACGAGCTGGCCGAGCTCCTCTCCCGCGCCCGCGACGCCGGCGTGACCCGCATCCTGGTGCCGGGTACCTGCCGCGGCGACCTGCGGCTGGCGGTGGAGATCGCCGAGGCGCACGACGGCGTCTACGCCGCCGCCGGCATCCACCCGCACGAGGCCAAGGACTTCGACGAGGACGTGGACCTGCGCCTCTTCGAGGAGCTGTGCGCCTCGGAGAAGCTGGTGGCGATCGGAGAGATCGGCCTCGACTACTTCTATGACCACTCCCCGCGCGACGTGCAGCAGCGCGCTCTGACGGCCCAGGTCGTCTTCGCGCGCGAGCACGATCTGCCGGTGATCCTCCACAACCGCGAGTCGGAGGCCGACCTGCTGCCGATCCTGGAGCGCGAGCTTCCGGGCACCCCGGACGCGCTGCGCGGCGTCTTCCACTCCTTCTGCGCGGACCCCGAGACCGGCCGCCGCGCGATCGCGCTCGGCTACCTGGTCAGCTTCTCCGGCATGCTGACGTTCCGCGCCGCCGAGAACGTGCGCGCCGCCGCCGCGGCGCTGCCGCTCGAGGCGATGCTGGTCGAGACCGACGCCCCTTACCTCGCGCCGGCCCCGCACCGCGGCAAGCCGAACGAGCCGGCCTACCTCGTTCGCACCGCCGCCAAGCTGGCCGAGGTGAAGGGGGTCGCGCTCGAGTTGGTCGCCCGGAAGACCAACGCTTCCTTCGACAGACTCTTCCTCAGGAGAACGCCATGAAGACCCTTGTGCTCGCCCTCTCGCTCCTCGCCCTGCCCTCCGCCGCCGAGACGATCGCCCAGGCGCGGGCGCTGCCGGCCGGCACGACGGTCACCGTCGAAGGGTGGGTGAGCGTGCCGCCCGGCCTCTTCTCCTCGGCGTCGCTCGAGGATGAGGGCTTCGCGATCCAGGACGCCACCGACGGCCTCTACGTCAGCGTCGACACCGCGGCCCACCTCGAGCTGAACCGCCGCGTGCGGGTGAGCGGGCACGTCGAGGACCTCTTCGGAATCCGCACGCTTCGGGTGGACGATCTTTCCGGCGTTAGCGCGCTCCCCGCGGCCCGGCGCGTCACGCCCGAGCCGATCGCCACCGGCGACCTGGGCGAGGAGACCGAGGGGCGGCTGGTGACGATCACCGGGGTGCTCACCCAGCCGGTCGTTCACGACCACCCCTATGGCGACGAGCTGCACGTCGACGACGGCTCCGGCGAGGCGAAGGTCTTCGTCCACCTCTCGACCGGCGTGGACGTGGACGGCATCCCCTGGATCCGCCCCGGCGAGCGGATCACGGTGATCGGCCTCTCCAGCCAGTTCCTGAACGCTTTCGAGATCGACCCGCGCTTCCGCGGCGACCTGCGGCGAGCCCCGTAGTCGATCAGGCGCCGTAGAGCTCGCGCTCCTCCCGCTCGGTGTGGGCGCGCCAGCGCTCCGCCAGGTTGCCGGCCAGCGCGATCGCCGAGGGGAGGTCGGCCTTCTCGCCGAGCTGCCGCACGATCATCGAGGCCAGCTCCCGCACCTGCAGGTGCTCCACCCGCAGCTCGCCTGGCACCAGCTTCCGTTCGGTCTTCGGCGGGAAGAGGCCTTCCTCCTCGGCCTCCACGTGCGCGTTCAGCGCGTCGCGGAAGGTGAGCGCCGCGTCGAGCGCCCTCAGGAGGTCGGCGGACTGGATCGCGTCGAGGAGCGCTCCCAGCAGGCGGTCCAGATCGCGATGCTGGGCTCGCAGGATCGCGCTCAGCTCGGCCGACATCGCCTCATTCTCCGCCCGCTCCTAGAATCGGAGCGCTTGGATTACGACGTCACCTACGAGGTCCTGGAGGCGCTGGAGAAGGAGGAGGTCCGCTACGCCATCTTCGGAGCGGTCGCCGTCGCCATTCACGGTCTGCCGCGAGCCACCGAGGACCTGGACATTTTCATCGCGCCGGAAGCCGAGAACGTGGAGCGCCTGAAGAGAGCCCTACGCCGTGTGTTTGCGGATCCCGCCATCGACGAGATCACCTCCGAAGACCTGCTCGGTGACTACCCGGCCGTTCAGTACGTCCCGCCCGAAGGCGCATTCCATCTGGACGTCCTGACCAGGCTCGGCCAGGCGTTCCGCTGGGAGGACCTGGACGTGCAGCGCGCGCCGTTTCAGGGGATGCTGGTCAACGTGATCACGCCGGCGTTCCTCTACAGGATGAAGCGCGACACCGTCCGCCCTAAGGACCGCGTCGACGCGGAGGCGCTCCGGCTCCGTTTCCGGCTGGGGGACAGCTGATGCCCGTCCGCAAGTTCCGATCGGTCGAGGAGATGGGCGATCGCTGGTACGAGCCCGGAGACCCGGCGCTCTACGAGGCGATGCGGCGTGTCTGGCGACTGGGGCACATCGTCACCAGTCCGCGCTTCCCGCCTGGCGTCCACAGGCACCGTTCGGTCGAGAGCTGGAACGCCCTCACCGACGCCTGGGCGGAGGCGAACTTCCGTGCCTACCGCCGTCGGTTCGAGGCGGAGCTCCGGCGGCTCCAAGCGGAGCGCACGTAACGGAGGCTCCTCCCGCGCCGTCCCATAATCGGGAGAGGACGTCCTTGGACAGCGACACGCGACCGAGCACCGGCTGGCGTCCCGCGCCGGCAGGAATGCGGGACCGCTTCGGGCGGTTCGAGGTGCGCGAGCTCCTGGCGGTCGGCGGGATGGGGCACGTCTACCGCGCCTTCGACTCCACGCTCTCGCGGATGGTCGCGCTGAAGGTGCTCTCGACGGTGGACCCGGTGCGGGCGGAGCGCTTCCTGGCCGAGGCGCGAGCCCAGGCTCGGGTCGACCACGAGCACGTCTGCAAGGTCTTCGACGTCGGCGAGCAGGACGGCGTGCCCTACATCGCCATGCAGCTGGTGAACGGGCCGACGCTGCTCGACGTGCGCTCCGAGCTGGGCCGCGACCAGAAGCTGCGGGTGCTGCAGAAGGTGGCCGAGGGCCTGCACGCGGCGCATCGCACCGGCCTGGTGCACCGGGACGTCAAGCCGGCGAACATCCTCCTCGAGGCGCGCGAGGACGGCTCCTGGCACCCCTACATCGCCGACTTCGGCCTGGCCCGCGACCCCTCCTCCCCGGGCCTCACCGTGGCCGGGCTGGTGGTCGGCACGCCGAACTACATGGCGCCGGAGCAGGCGGCCGGCAAGCAGCAGGACATGGACCGGCGGCTCGACGTCTACAGCCTCGGGGTGACGCTCTACGAGGTCCTGGCCTACCGCTTCCCCTTCGAGGGGGAGAGCGGCATGCAGATGATGGTGAACATCCTGCGGGAGGAGCCGCTGCCGCTCCGGCGCGCCAACCCGGACGTGCCCGAGGACCTCGAGACCGTGGTGATGAAGTGCCTGGAGAAGGCTCCGGAGCGCCGCTACCAGTCGGCGCGCGCTCTGGCCGAGGACCTCGCCCGCTTCCTCGACGGCGAGCCGGTGCAGGCACGGCCGCCGACGCTCCGCTACCGCGCCCTGAAGTGGGTGCGCCGCAACCGCGCGGTCTCGGCGGTGGCCGCCGGCTCGCTGGCGGTCATCCTCGGCCTGGTCGCCTTCGGCGGCTACAACCGCTGGCTGATGCGCGAGCGGACGGCGCTGGCGCAGCGGCTGGGCGCGCAAGTCGCCGAGATGGAGCAGTCGCTTCGCTCGGCCTCGCTGCTGCCGCTCCACGACCTGACCCGCGAGCGGGAGGAGGTGCGCTTCCGGCTGCGCGGCCTGGACACCGAGGCGCAGCGGCTCGGCTGGCTGGGCACCGGCCCGGCGCACTACGCGGTGGGGCGCGGCCACCTGGCGCTCGGCGAGTGGACCGAGGCCCGCGAACGCCTGGCGCGCGCCTGGCTGGCGGGTTTCCGAGAGCCTCAGGTGGCCTGGGCGCTGGGGCGCGCGCTGGGGGCGCTCTATCAGAAGCGGCTCGCCGAGCTGTCGCGCATCCCTTCGAAGGAGCTGCGCGAGAAGCGGCGCGAGGAGCTGAAGAGGGAGCTGCGCGACCCGGCGCTCTTCCATCTGCGGCAGGCCGCGCGGGCGTCGGTCGGCAAGCCGGTCTGGGTCGAGGGGCTGCTGGCGCTCTACGAGGAGCGCTACGACGAGGCGCTGAAGCTGGCCAGGCGGGCGTCGCTGGAGGACACCGGCCTCTTCGAGGCCCGCCGGCTCGAAGGAGACGTGCTGGTGCTCGAGGCGGTGGAGCGGCGCCTGGCCGGCGACTACGACCGTGCCCGCGCGCTGCTGGACGAGGCGTCGGGCGCCTACGCCGGCGCGCAGGACATCGCGCGCAGCGACCCGGGCATCTACGAAGCCGACGCGCGCCGGCTGGTGGAGGTGATCTACGTCGGCATGCGGCGCGGTCGCTTCGAGGAGGACGCCTACCGCGCCGGCCTTCTCGCCTGCGAGAAGGCGCGCCGCGCCGATCCGTCCTCGCCGGGCGCGTCGCTGGCCGAGGCGGCGCTGCAGATGCGGCGCGGCGAGTGGACCTGGCTGCACGGCGGGGACCCGCGCGACAGCCTCGGCAAGGCGGTCGCGCTGGCCGACCAGGTGCTGCTGCGGAACGCCGCCGACACCGAGGCGCACACGGTGAGGGGCACCTCGCTGGCGCTCACCGGCGAGGCCGAGAAGACGCGCAGCATCGATCCCCGCCCGACGCTGGAGAAGGCGGTGCGGAGCTGCGAGAGCGCGGTGGCGCTCGACCCGGGGCTGGTCACCGCCTACAACACGATCGGCAACGCCCGCAAGGCGGCGGCCGAGTGGGAGCTGGGCCACGGTCTCGACCCGCGCGGCTCCTTCGGCGAGGCGATCGCGGCCTACCGGCGGGCGATCGCGATCGGCCCGAGGATCACGTCGCCGCACAACAACGTGGGCCTGGCGCACATCGGGCTGGCGCGCTACGCGTTTTTCCAGGGTCTGGACCCGACGGCCGACCTGGCGCGCGCCGCCGAGAGCCTGGAGCGCGCGGTCGCGCTCGACCCCAACAATGCCTACGCACACGACAACCTCGCCGAACGGAGCGTGCTGCTCGCCGAGCAGGCGCTGAGGAGCGGCGGTGACCCGTCGCCTGCCGCGGAGGAGGCGCTGCGGAGCTGCGACAGGACGCTGGCGATCAACGCCGGCTTCGCCGAGATCCACCGCCTCACCGCCGACGCGCTGCGGCTCAAGGCGCTCGGCCTCCTGCGGGCCGGCGGCTCCCCCGAGGAGACCCTGGTCCGGGCGCGCGCGTCGCTGGCGAAGGCACGGGCGATCAACGCCCGGGACCGCGAGGTGGACCGCGCCGAGGCGGCGCTGGAGCTGGCCTCCGCGCGATGGCTGGAGAGCCGCGGCCGGCCGGCCACCGGCGAGCGAAGGCGCGCGCGCCAGGCGCTGGAGCGGTTCGCGGCCGCGAGCTCCCAGGATCCGGCGGTGGTGCAGCTGGCGCAAGAGCTGGTGTCGCCAACAGCGCGCTAGCGCAATCCGCGGAAAACGGAAACGCCGTTTCGGTCCGTCGATATCGGTGAGGTCGACATGACGGATTACGGGACGATGCGCGCGCCGGTCGCCGATGGTGGGCTCCAGCTCCTCCTCCTGGAGCGGTTCGGGCTGACTGTCCGCCAGTCGGACGTCGCCAGGGCGCTCGCCGAAGGGCTTACCTACGATGAGGTCGCCGAACGGCTGGGGATCTCGCCGCACACGGTGCACACGCACGTGAAGAACATTCACGAGCGCACCGGGATTCGATCGACGCGCCGCCTGCTGGCGCGCGTGAACGCCGTCCGGCTCGGTTGGGACCGGTGAGGAAATACCCGGATCGGGCGATTGCCGGCATCTCCGACGGAAGGCTACCTTCCGGACACAGTTTTTCGACGCATTCGGTCCGCAGGTCCGGCCACGTATGAGGGTCCTAGCAGCTCGATTCGACGAAGGGGGACAGCCATGACGACCAAGCCCAGCCACGTGTCCCGGTCTGCGTTCGCGCACCGCCTGAAGATCGGCGCGTGCGTCTTGGCGATTGCCTGTACCGAGTCCGGCCTCGCGGCCACGAAGAGCTGGACGGGCGCGTCGAGCGCGCTCTGGTCGGACGCCGGCAACTGGAGCGGAGGGGCGCCGGCCGCCGCGGACGTGCTGGTCTTTCCTCCCGGAGGCTCGCACACCACCAACACGAACGACCTGGTGGGGCTGTCGCTGGATTCGCTGGTGATCACCGGCAGCTACCAGATCGGCGGCAACCTGATCGTGCTGTCGAACGGGCTGAGCTCGGACGCCGGCTCGAACGTGGCGCTGGGCATCACTCTGGCAGCCTCGCAGACCTTCACGGACTCCAGCGCCTC